>Ga0123340_1004572_pt1 | contig 13129 bp, 8 predicted proteins | sample SirMexnodulemix_FD_89961 | JGI IMG/M metagenome (GOLD analysis project Ga0123340, IMG submission 89961) | Root nodule microbial communities of legume samples collected from Mexico - Siratro Mexico nodule mix | ecosystem: Host-associated > Plants > Roots > Nodule | place: Mexico: Nepantla... | reverse complement strand
GAATAAAAAAATTATTTTTATTAAAGAAATTTAGTTTATAAAATAAGTCAACGATATTAGCAAATATATTTTATTTTTTTAAAAACACCAAAAAGTTAAAAATTTAGTCGGGTTAACAAGTTTGGCTAAATAACCTAACAAATTAAATCACTGTCTTATCATTTTTTGTGATTGGGTAGAACCATCAGACTCAATTTATTTTTCAAGCATTAGGAGGTACGAAGCATTGACATGCAATATTGTTTTAAAAATTTGGTTTGATATTTAATTTTTTATTTAGATGTAGTTTACCAGTTATATTAGAAACCAAACTAAAATAAGGAATAGAAACTTATTTCAAAAGTTACACCAGTATTTAGTTGATAATAGCATGAGATTGTCTGCATAAATTAGCCTATTGTTGAATTTGATGCATTTTAATTTTGAGCGGAAAGGAATTTTATACCCAGTAAACTATTCTTACAAAACCTATTATATTCCTATTAAGATTTATTACTCTTTTTTTTAAGTAATAAAAAAATTTTTTTTTAGTAGTTATACTTAAAAGAGTTAACATTTTTTGTATCTTTGCACATAACAATTTTAATTTCTTTAATCTTGCATTAGAGAGTAAATAAATTTAAAATTATATTCATAAAAATAAAAATTATATAAAGAGGTGGATTTAAACGATAATAAATTGTAATTATGAAAACTAACTGAATAGTTAAAGAAAATTACATGCATTATGCCTTCTTAAATTATCCTTACATCATTTCTTTTTTTTTACCGATATATTTTCCTTTCGTGATATTCACTTTTATCTTATTTATTTTTATATTATTTTCTACATAAAATAACTTATTTATTTGGTTTTATTAATATTTTTCTTTCAAAAGTATAGGGAACTTATTTTCTAAAGTCTAAAAGGCTTGTCTTCCATACAATAAAAAAAAAATATAAATAAAATATATACCGTAAAAATAAAGGCTATAAAATAATCGACAGGTAGATCAGAACATTAACTATCCAAGATAAATCCAAAAAGCACTAGATTATCCTAAAAGCATATTTTATCCTTAAAATGACATAAAATCCATGTAGAAAAAAAAACATATTTTATTACCTAAAAAAGTTTCTTATTTCATAAACTTATATATGTAATATCCTCATTTTTATTAACGATTTACTTTTGATATATCTTTATTTCCACTAATATTTTTTTTTTTAAGTATCACACAAGAAAGTATCATGATGAGAATATGATACCTCGATTATGTATATAAAAGAGAAAAAGAAGCATCAATAGAAACAATTATGGGACTAAGCCAACCTATTTCTACTAATCATTTATAAAATTACGATTGCATAACTCAATTTGATGACAAGGTTAAGTGAGTTTCTTTAGCCTTAGTGACTTTGGAGGAAGTTTGATTTCAACGCATCTTCTTCAAACAGTATTGACATATTGGAGTAAATTTATGAAAGATGGTAAATAATATATTATGAACTGCATGACAACCCTAAAATGCTTTAAATTCTGTTTTAATTGTTCATAATGAAAACAAAACATATGGTTGATTTGAGGATGTACACATACACTATTGAGTGTTGTTACTTTCATATTTGGGCATTTGTGAATCATGTACTAACTTAAACATCATTAGTTATATACATAAGTTTATCATTAATATATTATTTTAAAAACTCCTTAATATTGTCAACATTTGTTTAAATAAGTAACATATTATGTTATAATATAATTGGTTATCCTAAGATGTTTGAGTTTTTACAAATAAGATAGACTCTTATATAATCACTTATTTTGTATTATAATTAATTGATAATTAATTATCTTAAAATATATATTATTATATGATAGATGTTGAAAATACCACTTGTCCATGTAATCAACTATTACTTGAAATAATTGATTTAATTGGTTTCATAACGAATTTTTGGATTTATTTAATAACAAAATGATTGATTATAATTTATAATAATATATTAACAAGAATGTTTATAGAACTCGAAGTTATGAAAATAAGTTTATATCATGTTTATCCTTTGGGATACTGTAGAGATATTGTAAAATTTAATATGAAATAAATCGTTCTTAATTTAATACCGACATTTTTCATGTTCAAGAACATTTATTTTATCAGCACCTCAATAAAGAAAATTTACTTCCACTTGATACAAAACTCACTTAAAATATTCATAATATATTAGTTAATGATTGGATGGTTAAAATCAAAATTACTTATAGAGATACTAATACTTAGTAATGTTTTCCTTGGAGCTAAAAGTAGTAATAATAATGGTAAATGTTTTTCTATTTTCTCAAACGAAAATATGAACATTGCCTTTCTTAACTTAACAAAATTCATCTAATCTTACATTTTATTTACATCAAAATATAAAGTAGTCTATTATATTGCAACTAATAATAGAAAACAGTACAAACCACAAAACTCCAGTTATATTAATTAACATTAAAAATTTACATTATTAGTTTAATTTGGACTTCTGAAATTTATAAATTAGAATTGTATATGATACATAAAACCAATTACTGTTTCATTTGAATTAAATTAAGCTAAAATTTAAATTAATGTGATTGATTTAATTTGAATTGGTGAGAAAACTTTGACACAATGTTTGCATTAATACACAACATTTATTTCTATATATAATACATCATGGTTGTCCTATGCTCTTAAAACGGACGGGTTTCCCCAATCCAGAATGACCCTTTACACTTTATTTCAACTCCTATGAACACTAACTTAAATCATCCAACAAAAATACAAAAATTATCATCTAAATTAGTTTATAAATTTAAATAACTTAACTATTATTAATTTTTATGTCAACTATTTTCTGGTTATTGTTTTTCTATAACTTTTTGTTTACGTGTGTTTTTATACAGGTTTTTTTTTTTCTTTTATACCATTTTGCATATATTTTTTATATACCATTCCATGTTAATCACATTAACTCCATTTTATCCACCATTTTATCCACACACAGGTTCAACTTCACCCACAAGTAAAATTGAATTTATTGTTTGCACAACCACACATATCACATGAGTCCTGGACCCTTAATTTTAGTGTAATCGACCATTTGTCATTTTTTTCACCTCCTACCATGTAGTTAATTCTATTATTCTACATCTTTCCAATGCTCAGCAAGTCACTACAATATATTCTTGAAAATTTTCAAATTTCTGCATTTTTTCAACTTATAAATGTTTTTTTTATATTCCTTCATTCATTTTTAGTCTAATTTTTATATCTAAACCTATCTTTACCATATCATACAAAACTAATTTTTACTGTTGAAAATTATACAATACAATGTATGAGAACTCAGATAAAGATTGATTCAATTAATGTAAAATGAGTCTTATTCTAATTCAATTCTCAGCATGGACTCACATCTTACTCATTTTTACTATTCTGAAATATAACGTGGTATGCAATGTCACCTTTTTATTGAATGATTACAAGTTATACAAAATACATTATATTTCTTTTAATAACAATAAAAGTTTTATTTGCAAAACATGTCATTATGCCGAAAAAGATTTTTTTTTTTTCAATAATTCTCATACTTTACAATCTTTTGCACTTTTACAGATACAAGGAAAACATACTGCACACCTTCCATACAGTCATTTGGTATTTTCTCGTAACAGTAGCCAAAACGAGGAGAAGATAAATGGCAACGTGTTCATTTATTTCGCAAGAAAAGAAAAAAAGGTATAGATATTACATTCATCTACATTCCCCATATGCATATTACAGTTTAAAATTTAAAGTTTAAATGCATTCTATTAGCTGGAATAATCAATATTCAATTGAAAGAGTTTGAGCTTCTGAGTGAAATTAATAAATTTAAGGTTTTGGAATTGAGTAGGAGACAGTGAAGGAAGGGCAGAGGAAAGAAAGTGGAAACATGAGCAATAAATAGTGGAGCCCTTAACCAAAGGCTGTTGCACCAATCACATGATCCAATCTGGCCCACCTTATCACTTCCTTCATGGATCTTCTGCACTGCTTCCTCAACCAACCAGATCCATCACACAAACAAATAAATTATTAATATCGTAGTTAATTCATACGTGTATACGTACGTACAACTGTAAACGTGTACACTGTTCTTATTAGACATGCACACCAACGATAAACATTGTAGTGTTTTGTTGTACTAGAAGCAAATCGGGCCCATATAGACATACTCCATTATTTCTTGTCCCTGATTTCCAACTGTTTTCTCATATATATATAAAATACACAATACATATACAAGAAAATTATTTCTAAAAAATGGTACCGACACATTATACATAATAACTTGCCTCCTATATTAATTAGACCACCCCTTGCTCCAGAAATCAATTCATTGGCATCAATGCTTCGAGCAACAGAGCAGATTGTTGTGGAACATGGAATTAATGTACAGAGTTAAAACTCTAGCTTCTGTTCCTGCACTTTTCCACTGCTCTCGGTGCTGTCAATTCAATAATTATAAATTAATTACTTGATTAAGATAAGATAAGATCTTTTCTGGTTGATTTGAAAGTTGACTAAGATAACTCACCTAGCCCGATTGCCTCAGATCCTTTCATTATACGCAGGCGCTTGCAGGATTCCACGAACATTCTGAGAAATTAATGATGTTGGATTAATCTAAATAGAGGATAAAATAATGAGAAATGTAGAACAGATGAAGAGTAGACTCACTCCCAGGGTACGTCACCCACGAGCATCCAATCTCCGTCTTTGTCTTCATAGGTTGGAACATAATCAGAGCCGTTGAGAAAATCAATCAACTTGGTCTCGTTCATGAAGTCTTTCATCATGCCTTGGGATTCACACTTGTCAATGGTGAACGAACTGAACATTTTTGCCAGTGAATCCGACAGCTCTTGATAGCTCTTGTACACCTTCAAATCTACCTTACGTAGATAGGGAGCACCGTCCATGCTCACCTTAACAAAAGCTGCTCCCAGGTTCCCATGGTTGCTGCTACTTGTGCCACCTTTTACCCCCTCTTTGCTGTTACCCTTCTGAACATTGTTAACTATGTTCTTTCGGAATGACCTCACTGGTGGCCAACCCACCACTTGTGCCCTGAAAATTCACCACAATAATAAACTACATCAACAAAGTACCATGCATGTATCGTAACTAATCTGCAAGCTGAACTAATTTGACGGTCAAGGCACGGAAATAATTGTGAAGAGGCGTGTGGTTTGAGACTTGGAATTCCCTTTGGTTTTAATTTAATAAAAAAAGTTGTGGCTAAGTTGAGGCATATAATAATTGCTTGTGTTGGGCACATGCTTTTGGAATTAATATTAATGTTAGGCGATGGGACAGGGGCGTGGACTATCCTTTTCCTTTTTGGCCTTTGCTGGTTTGAGTGAGAAATTGTTGGGTAGTTGAGAAAAGGTAAGATTCCATGTGTCCTGTCCTTTTCCTCTGTCTACCCGACAACGAACCATGCCATCCGCAAAAGCAATCCACACCCTCTTCTCCTCCATCACTCCTTACTTTTTCTTGCTTAAGATCTCCACGACACTTTCCCTTTCCTCCAACTCATCTCACTAACCTAATTACTTTCACACTCTCCTTTTTACTTTCTTACTTTCTACCAAAAACCAAACCACAAACAAAATCATCCTTACGCATCATACTCATCCATGCCCAATAGAATATAATATAAACATCAACTTCTGATCTGTCTATAATTATTAATTAACTTGTACCAAATTTGAAAGCAGCCTATGTTATATTTTAAAATCAAGACTTTCATCAGCTAAACTAAAAGGGATGTTAAACCAGAAACAATCCTAACCCCCTATGATTTTCCTTGGTAATTCTAAACAAGTATAAGTTACCACCTCATATAGCAAGTTCCATCATAGAGTTAGGTAGTAACACCACTTTTTCATTATCTGTCTTACCAGTATTATTATCCATCACTGCCAAACGAAACGGCCTTTTGTATCATTATTTTCCACATGCATTAATTAAACACAAGCATACTATAATAAAAGCAGCAACAAAAAGGAAAAATCGTTATATAACGTGAGGAATCATTCCCATGTAATAATTATTATTTTAATTCAGATAAAGAAACCTAAGAGCATGTGACATGAAAACTGTGATTGAGTTCATGTTGTTTCAGACCATACAATTATTTTTCATGAAATAGGTAAAGTAAGTGTTTAAATGAAGGATTGAAAAGGAAGGAGGAGAAAGAAACTAACTTTGCAGGTGGCTTTGCTGGGTCCTTAACAGGAGGAGAAGAAGAAGGTGTGGTAATGTTAGCAGCAGCAGAAGCGTTGTTCTCTTTGTCAGAAGAGGGTGAGGCGGAGACATTGTTTGAGGTTGAGGAAAGGTTAAGCTTCAAATCCACGCTAGCACTGCTTGTATCGGAAAACCCTCTCTTCCCGGTAAAGGAAGCGTTTCTGATGAGCGTGGACTCGCCGTCGTTTGCACTCAGCGGCAGCCCGAGTCGCAACTCGGTTTCTTCAAAATCGATCATCTTGTACTTGTCACGCTCTGCCTCCATAGCACTAGTCATCAATCAGCTAATTAATTAATTATATAATTAATTAATTGGGTATTAAACAGGGCACGAACAACCTCGGGAATTCAGAGTCAGTTGATGTCGGAACAGAGGTGCGTTTGATTGGGTTTCAGAAACCTAAATACTATGTCTGATGTGTGAGTGGGAAGGAGAATTGGAAGAAAGAGGGAGTGTGTGGAATAAGGTTTTGGTGATATATGTTGAGAGTGTGGTGTGCTGCAGCGACATCGGACGGTGGATATGATCCCACGTGTCATAGATTCTGATGGTTGGATTTTCCGCTGGTTGTCGGGTGATGACGTCATGGATGATGTCATAAAAATGGGAATAATTGAGTTTGGTTTAGGGTTGCCTTTCGTTTTTTTTTCCAGGCTCCACACACACACCAATTATTAATTCTATTTTGCTAAACATGGTAAAGCACAAAAATATTTGGTGAAAACATAATAAAACATTGGTTCAATCACTTCCAATAAGTGTCACCACCACACACTAAAAATGGGAGAAACAAAGAAAAAGAGGAATGGGAGATGGAGCTTCACTGAAGAAGAAAAGAAAAAAGAGAGAGGGAGGTAAAAAAGTTGTTTGTGTCAAAAGAAAGATAAAGAAAAATTCACGAAGTGGCTTGAATATCACTTAATAGCATTAGTTATAGCAAATACAGTAATACCTTTTGTTTACTTTTGAATTAAGGAAAAAAAAAAAAAGCTTGGGAGAAAGTGAGAAATAAGCAAAAGCATTAAAGCGATGATCAAACAGTGATTTATAGTTAAAAATAATTTTTTATTTTTTAATTATTTGATGTAAATGACCTAGCTATTGCTTACTATTAAAATATTTTCTCAAAGCTTATAAAATAGATGTTTTTCAGAATGACCAGATCTACTTACCCATTAATACTTTTTAAAAACATCAGCTTACTGACGGACAAATCGTGTCTAATTACGACATATTTACGTCTATCACTTTGGCTTGTTGTTAATTCAATTTTCTTTTGTAATATATTTTAAATTATCCAAAAGTTTGAATTTCAGTTGTATGCATGTTAATATTTAAAAAAAAATTTGTTGTTCTTAATAATATATGTAAACACGACTATGCTCTATAGAAAATAGAATTAGTGTTGGTAGAACTAAAGAGTTTTACTTTTATGAGTTCTTAAATAATGATTTGATTACTAATTTTTATCAAAAAATAAAATTTTAATTTTAATTATAAAGTTTAAGTTACGTATGTTTGGATTTTAACTCTATTGAGATAGTATCACTAGTAGAAAAATAGTCTTTATTGTCGTGTTTCAAACTAAAGTTGACCCAAAAGATGTTGAAAATAACGTCAGTTAAACAATCAACATAGTGAAGATCATCACCACGTCGGTTAAGACCAGGAAACCAACGTGGTGCTTCACTCTATGACGTCGGTTGGAAGCTCCACAACCGATGTTATAGGGTTGTTTTTTAAAAAAAATCAGAAAATAAAATTCAAAAATTTCCAAAATCATTTTGATAAATCTCCAATAAATACAAACAACAACCACAACAATTTTCATAACTTTTTGACAAGTATAAATAGATGGAATAGTGGGCTAAAATCTAAAAAATTGAAAAAATAATAATAAAAAGATAGGGTAAACGATAGAATTTTGGAAAAAAGATTGTCAAATCCTCTCTGGGGATGGCCGAGGAGCTTCATTACGTAATTTCAAGAAACTTTCATTTTTTGAGCATCTTAATCCGAGTTTTCTATCAAAAGTTATGACCATTTGAAGTTTTTCCGTCCAAAAAAGTTTGAAACCCTAAATCCATGATACATACATCCAGAAAGTATTCCAAGCATACAAAGATAAGAAAACATACCTCTTGCAAATAATGTGAACAAAACCAGTGAACGGAAATCAACCCAAACGAAATCTATCAAAACAAAAAAATGCAAAAATGGAGTGAATGAAACCACAAAAGACAATGAGAGATGGGGGAGAACAACACGCGAGGGAGGAGAACACCGTGTACCAGTGAAAATATGAGCAAGAAAGCGAGACAAAATGTAAGAGAGAATACGTGAGAGAGAAAAAGGCAATGTGAGCGAAGAGATAAACTTTGAAGCAAAAGCGCGCACAAGAGTGAAAATGAGTGAGGGAGGCAAAGTGTAAAAGTAAAAACAGTGAAGGTTGAAACACCATGTCGGTTATGGGCTTCTAACCGACGTGGTGCATAGCCTGAAATCCCCAATTTTAATTATGATGGCCCACCACATCAATTAGAAGCCCAGAACTGATGTGGTACAAACCCTAATTTCACTCAGCTTTTTCCTCAATTTACTCAGCGTGACCATGACGTCGCTTGGAGTCCCATAACTGACGTGGTTGGACATACCACGTCGGTTTGTAGCTCTTAACCGACGTGGTGCTCTCCAGCCATTTGAAAATTTTTAAATTTTAAATTTTTATTTTTTTGCTGATATATCAATTACAGTTGTTTTGTTTAACCGACGTTGTGTACATATCACAACTTCAGTTTTGGTCTAACCGACGTTATGAATGTTGATTTATTTAAAAAATGTCATCGTGTTTTTGACAATGTCGATTTTTGATTTAACCGACATTATATTGACGACGTAGAAGTTCTTTTTTTCTGCTAGTATATTATTAAAGTTTATCATAATATTTAATTATTTATTTTAAAATTCGCTATCATGATTTTTTTTTAAATCTTAAATAAATATATAAAAAAATATACATTTAAATTTCCTGTAAGGTAGAATCATTTGGACTGAAATATCTCTTAACCTGTTAATATTATTTTCATTTTTTACTCGTAAAAAAATATATAAAATTATTGAAAATATCGGAACCTATGCAAATGACAATTATGCATAATCCATATCTTAGAACTCTTTCTGTAATCAAACAAAATTTATTCACTTCTAAAGTTAATTAAATACTGAATTTAAACAATTACTACGAGCTCTTAAAATTGACTATTGTAGATGTAATCAAAATAATACAATAATTAAATAAATAAATCCTTCAAATAAATAATAAAAAACAAGAATTATGAACGTCAATTAAAGATCTTAACTGTAACCATAAAAAGAAACAATCAATTGTAAATAGAGGTCTTCAAACTCACGTTCTAACGTGAAAAGGTTCCCAAAACTCTTAAGCCGAAATAATTTATAACATAAATATGAACACATTTAACTAGACCAAATAAACTGTGATGATGGTAAGTGTATCGTAACAGGATTATTCCGATTTTATATTTTTAATAAGAATTATATTAATCGCTATCATATTCTTTACAAACATTATATTAAGGGTTGCATATATAGCCTAATATGATATAGGTATGTTTGAGTCTTTAAATAGGTGATTAATAACCAATAACCAAAATGTAACAGTTAATCATTTTATTAGTATATAATTATAGGGTTTTCATTTTTAGATTTGACATGTGTATCCTCACACAAAGTAATGTAATAAAAAAAAAAAATAAGTGATGAATATTGTAATGGAAGATTCTGTAGAAGAAAGAAAAGGAGGGAGGGATAAGGGTTAAGTAAAAATATAATATATATTGTGTGGTATTAAATCTTTTTCAATCTTTTATCATACTTATCCTTTCTCCACTTTGCGTGGCCGCCATCTAAAGCGGTCCCCTAGGGAGGGTCCAACCACTGTTCTTGTCAAAAGCTTCACTGTTCCCAGCCATGCTTCCAAACACCATTACTTTAATACCCATTCACCAATCCACCTTCAACCCTAGTATCAACATTCAATAATTACTTCACCACCTACAGTGCCAAAGTCTTCACTTTTTATTTGCTTCTATCATTTCAATCAAATACTACTTCTGGGAGTGCGACTTTATGCATATCTTGTTTCTCCCCATAATTATTCACGTGAATAAATGTATGCCCTTATGATATTTAATTAGGTAAAATTCTCTCTAAGATAATGATCATGACTTTGGGAGGATTTCATCATGAAACACAAAGTAAATCTTATCTAAATCGCAATTGGGTTTTACCAAAATTAAATATTTTGTTCTGTAAGTAGTAATGCTCACTTTACACAGTTAAGAACTGACTTACAATATATCTCAAGTAACAGAGAGAGAGCTAAAAAAATGAAACAGATAATTGATAAGACTTGAGTTGCAGCTGATAGTGACTGGTGACACCACATGGTTCACAAGTTCACAATTGGAACCAGAGCATACCTTGCTGGACAGTGTTCTGCATATTGAACATTTGAAATAGCCTATTTTTGTTCGATAAAAGCAAAGAAGGAAACTACATACACTGTTAATTGATCATGTTTTAAGAATTTTCATTTTCAGCATGGTAGATCTGCAAGGTTTGGGGGCGAAACACAATGCTCTCACTCAGATGTTGCTTTCCTTCCTTTCCTTGTTTGTCCTTAACTTTCTTTTGCATGCATTCAAAAAAAGTTAACCTAAATGATGTGAAAATAGCTATGTCTCTCAAAATGACAAATGACACAATAGTGATTTTCTCTAAAATCTTCTCAATTTAACATTAAACAATTAATTAATTCATTAATCAACTCGAAGCCATTTGAAATATATAAATTTATTTAGTTTTATTTTATATTTCTCTTTAAAATTCTCTAATTTTCAATATTTTTGTTTATAGTCAGTTTAGTTCTAAGTTTAGTGAAAGGTCCTTACAAGTATTCCAAGATTCAAGTTAGTTAATTATCTAAGTATTATAGCGTAGTTTAGATTAGAATTCCAAAACTCAAGTTAGTTAATTATTCAAGTATTATAGCGTAGTTTGGATTGAAATAGCATTATGTTATATTTTTTATTCACCTTTTTATTTATAGGATTCTGAATAGGTTTTTGGATGTGTGGACCAGACACTTAAACTGTTGAAGACTTTTAATTTACTGCGTGTTTTATATCTATTTTGTTAGTAAGGTGTGAGCTGAGCAGGAAAGTTATTTTTTTTATATATGTTAAGATCTTGGTCAGCTTTTGAGACTAAAGTATTCAATTATTATCATGGATAATCAGTAGGTCGGCCTTACATAACAATTATAGATTGAATTAATCGGTCAATCATTTTTATAATAAGTCTGATAATTAAATATGAGTGTAATTATTGAAAAGTGGCCATAGTTTTTTTATTCATGGAGTATAATTTTATATCACAATATTCAAAATAAATAAAATTTTTCTATTCCTATAAATTGTATTGTATTTTTGTTTGTACTCAGTTTAGTTCTAAGTTTAGTGAAAGGTCCTTACAATTATTCCAAGACCCAAGTTAGTTAATTATCCAAGTATTATAGCCTACTTTGAATTAGAATTCCAAGACTCAAGTTATATTTTTGATTCATCTTCTTATTTATAGGATTCTGAATAGGTTTTTGGATGTGTGGACCAGACACTTAAATTGTTAAAGATCTTTAATTTGTTGTGTGCTCTATATCTGTTTTGTTAGTAACGTGTGAGCTGAGCAAAAAAGTTGTTTGTATATATGTTAAGATCTTGGTCAGCTTTTGAGACTAAACTATTTAGTTATTATCATGGATAATCAGTACGTGGGTCTTACATAGTAATTATAGATTAAATTAATCGATCGATTATTTTTATAATAAGTATGATAATTAAAAATAAGTTTAATAATTGAATATGAGTGTAATTATTAAAAAGTGGCCATAGTTTTTTATTCATAAAATATAATTTTATATCACAATTTTCAAAATAAATTAAATTTTTCTATTCCTATAAATTATATTGTATGTATGATCATTTCATTATAAAAAAGTTGTATCACTATATATCATATTACATCTTAATACGACTTTAATATAATGCAATAAAAAAAAAGGTCGTGTCAAGTTAGGACAAAATCATACCACTTTAATAAGACTTACCTATTTTTACAATAAAAAAAAATCATCTTAAAGTACAAAATTGTACCATATTCGGAAAAATACCGGTGGCCATGCCCTTAAAACGAGGGCCATAGCATATAAATGCTACAACTTACGAAATCAAATGCAGATGCATGCATTGCACCAACCAAAACCCTAAGGGACCAATAAGACAGTTACTGTAAGCGTGGAAAAGTGGAGGTGTGAGGAAGAGCAGCCAAGAAACAAGAAGAGAGAAAATGACACGAACGATGATGATGATGATGCAGTTACTGGAAGCAGAAGCAGGTAGGAGAGTGAGGCCCAAACCCAATGGGCTGTCAAGCCCCCTCGTGTGTTCATGGCATGGGCCCATCTACAACATCCCTATCTGTCTTCTCAATATCCCAGGCCCCACACCTCTGCATTCAATTCAATTTTCAGACTCCTTTATCCCACCACACGTGTGCCATTTATGACCTGATGTTGATTTTTTGTACTCTGTTCTTCCTTTTATCTGCCTTCTTCTGATTCATTTCCTTATCCATGTTAAAATACTGTATTTTAATTTATCCATTTTCAATCTCTTTACTAGTCCTTCATACACAAATCAATTACAGATAATCAACACACTTTCATAATAAATTATAAATATATTAT
>Ga0123340_1004571_pt1 | contig 13130 bp, 15 predicted proteins | sample SirMexnodulemix_FD_89961 | JGI IMG/M metagenome (GOLD analysis project Ga0123340, IMG submission 89961) | Root nodule microbial communities of legume samples collected from Mexico - Siratro Mexico nodule mix | ecosystem: Host-associated > Plants > Roots > Nodule | place: Mexico: Nepantla... | reverse complement strand
ATAATAAACGCACACATATAAATTAATTATTTGATCTGTATCTTTATAATTGTCAGTTTTTTAATAAAATATTTTTTTTTATTTTTTAACTTTCAAAATGACATAATTTTTTTGAAATGTAAGGAGAGAGAAAATAGTCGTAAGAGCAGAGACAAAAAAAAAATAAACGTTAACTGAAAAACTGAAAAGAAATATAATAGATAATTCCATTAAAAATATAAAATTAAATGATTTTAGTGAAAAAAACTTAAACAATTATCATAAAACAAATATCAAAGATGAAAGAATAAAGACGAGCTATAAAGAGTAATTAATGTTCTCTGAAAATAGTATTTTTTTTTTTTTTAAAAAAGGCTCACTTTCTTCCAATGTGCTGCGGCACATTGGATCACCTCCCCCTAAGGATTTGCGTCCCTAAGAAGAAAGAACTAGCAGTGGAACGCCACGAAACGACTATCCATTTGTCGTTTGGTGAACCCCGTACTCCTCACGCGCCCCAACATAGCTTATCACTGCAACACTCACTCACTCACAAACAAACTCACGCTACTTCATCAACTCTCTACAATGGCATAAACCCACTCACTAACCATTTCAACAAAATTCTCTTCTCTTCTCTTCCACCGTTTTTCTTTCTCTCTAATTTCTCTCTATACATTTCTTCCTCAGCAATCTTCTTCTTCATGCATGCTGCGTGTTATCGGTGTGGTTCGTCTTCTCTTTTCCTGCATTTCCGTGATCTAGAAGCTTCCTAGTCCTTGATCCACCGTCGTCTTCTACGTTCTTCTCTCTCTCCTAGGTTTTCCAATTCGCATGCTGATGCTTCCCTCTGCATCCTCACGCTACGCTCTCCAATGCCGCTGCTGCATTCACGGTAACTGCTGGACGTTACCGACTTTCTGCTAGCTCCGTTAGTGACGATGATTCTGATGTCAACCTCCTGCGTCTTCATCCTTGCTCTCCTTCATTCGCTGCTTCTCTCTTTCCAAGGTATCGATCACGTCGTTTCCTTCCTGTTCTGTTTACGTTGCTTAATCAATTCGCATGCTGCTACTATTTTCCTCTCATGAATCATGAACAACCTGTGTTTTTCTGCCACGTGTGATTTCCTGGAGAAAGGTTGGTTTTCAATTGTGCAGGGTCTTATACCAGGGAGAGTGTATAACAGTGGAAGGAAAACTGTGAGGATTGAAGAAGAATTAATTTGTGGAGGTTGAGCCGTAGCATGTCACGCTAAATGTTAGCGCACGCGCTAACATGTGGCGGACAATTGGATTGGTGAATTGTGACTATAAGTTACCAAGTTTATCTTCACTATAGGGCGATGGTCATTGAACTCTTGTTTGTGGGTTGATGTTGACAGTACCTAAACTATAGTGGAAAGTTATTATGACTACTGAGTTATGTTGGGAGTTCATGATTATAATGTGTTTAATAATTAGTTGGTCTTTTCAAATTTTGGTTTATTTTTTTTCTGCTTGATTATTGCGTCTTGTGCAGCTTTTTAGTGTTTCTTACATGTAGTTCTTGTTAGATGGATGTGCGGCTGTATGATTTAATTATTCGTTAGTTCTAGATAATATTTGTACTTGCTCCTCATATATGTAAACTAATCCTTTCATGAGGCTTTGCTGGGTATATTGAATCTTGCCTGTGTTTGTAAAGGGAGTAGTTTGGTCTGTGTGGATTGTCTTACATATAGACATTACCAAGTATTTAGCTTATGACTGCTTTCACTACACTTGAATTTTTCTATCAGGTCCTACTGCTCATTTTCCATCTGTCATCACATTGGCTTCTTCTTCGTCTACTTATCTGAGAATTTATCACAAAGCATTTCTAGCATGCTTCTCATAGACTGTTAACATGAAATCACTGTCTATGCCTAACTCATTGGATTCTATTTGTTTATTAGTTATATATACTCATTGGAATTGATTTTTTCATGTTTTACTGCACAGTTATGGACTTGCAAGGTTACATTGAATTGATTCTTGGGCAGTACAAATCCTACAAGAGAATAAAACCAATGTAGTAGCCATGAGATGTTAAGTTGGAAGAGTGGACATGAGATAGGATTATACATCTGTTGGCTCATACATCTGTTTCTGAAAAATGGTAGCATCTCAGCTTAGGTGGTTTTGAATTATTGGGTGCGCGTGCATAATACAAGTAAAGCCTAGTTAGGAGAGTAGATTAGATGGAGAGTATCCCTAATTACCTATTGCTAGAGGTAGAAGAAGACCCGAGAAAAGTTATAGGATAAACCATTAAGAATGATTGGAAGGACAATGTTTTGTCTATAGGCGAGCATGATTATCATTGGAACATTATGGTTTGGTGGATAATGTAGCTGACTGCACCTGGTTGAAACTGGTTTGATGTTGCTGCATTATATATTTAGACAAATAAATTCATTTCCGAATTCAATGTTTGCATTTGCAACTTCGGTATTCTCTCTAGAGAAAATTGATGTGAATGTATTTGTCATTACATTCTGGGGCAGGGATTCCATTTGAATTCAAATTTGGCTTCATTTGGGTCTTTGTTTTAATGGGCATGCGCTCACCATTTTCTTTCTTTCATTTGGGATTTTTAGGAGAAGACTTGCAAAATGTAAGATCTGTTGTGTGCATGTCCCTTGTAAGTCTGTGTTGGCGTGTTAGAATCTGCTGTACAGTTGAACATGAGATAGTCTCTGCTAGTTTTTGGTGAAGCCAAGGACACATTGTATTTTGGCTCATTTCTCTTTGTCAACATACAATGTCCTCCTTCTCCTGTTATGTGCCTATACCAACCTTTGTCAGTCAAATAAGTATTAGTTGAACAATGCATTCGGGAACATCTGCCCTGTAGTGTTTTATGAAAACTAATGACTTAGCATTGAAATCCTTGAAATTTTAAATGGGAATTAATGTAGGAAATCTATTGTTTTATATCTTGGCATTCAATACCACTATTCCTTGCAAATGTAGAGTCTATTATCAGTTAATCTTTTGGCAATGGTTACATGACGTTTAAAGAGCTTCATCTTTTGGAGTATTTAATGATTGAAGGCCCCAATGTAAACAGATATTTTTCTCAGTGGCTGACATAATATATTTTAAATTATTAGATTTGCCTATGAACAAACTTTCTAATTTTCTTCTTGTATTCATATTCTTTCTTAAGTTTTGTAAAATTGGTTGGCAATTATGTCTTATGCTCTCATGTCTTATTCAATTTTCTTGGAGAAGACCACCTTGATCTTCCAGTTATTTATTCACTTTCCTTTCATAAGTGTGTTTTTTAATCATTTACCATCTTGTTGGGTTGTGTGACTGACAGTTGGAGATTTATACTTGATTATATTTCCATTAAAGCATTGAAAAGGATATTAGTGGATATGCCATAATGTATAGGCTCTTGATCATAAAACAATATCGGAAGCTAGATTAAATTAAATAAGATGGTAGTACAAAACCCTTCCAATATTGGATAGGTTTTTTCTAATTGAATCATATGCGCTACTTTTATGTTCTTGAGATCATATCACATCACTTTTTAATTCATGGAAAGGATTTTAAATGGAAATGAAAGTCTTTTGCCTACAAGGCAGAGTTGGCTATATGAAAAGGAGTGTGACTAATTCATATATTTTTAAATGATTTTAAGAGATTCCTTTTGAGATTTCTCTGCAAATTTAACTATGCTGCAATCTATAACACAGTGATACGTTATTTTCCTGCAGTGAACTCAGTTTCTACGAATGTGCCATTTGCTTCATCTGAACGAGCTAAAACATTGTTACTTAAACCTTCTGGGCAATCTCCATCTCAAGGTATATTGTCATATTTTCAACAAGTCATTATACTTCATGTTTACTATGAGACTAAGAATTAATGTTTTCTTATGCAGGTCCTATTGTGACTCCAAGACCAAAACTTCCTCATTATGACCATCATCACCACCGGTGGAAACTTCGTCCTGTGCTTCCATTCCCTTATAAAGATCCAGGTATTTCCTGAATGTTATACACTCTTCTTCTGCTACTACTTTTACCAAGGTCAGGACTATTTATAAAATCTCAATGGCTTTTCTGCTCATGCAATACTGTAATTACAGTCCTTTTTTCTTTAATACAATTCTCTACATTTGTATGTATGTTGGTGAAGGGAATCAATAATTGATTATTTTAACTTATGGTACTGTCAAACATGGTAAGATAGTGTAAATAGGCATGATGTAAAAAATTGGATTATTTGGAAGAATGTTTGGAATCTAATTTATTTGATGCTTGAGTACTTTCTTTGAAAATTAATACATTTACTATATTTGATGTTTTCTTTACTAGGTAAGGGTTAAAGTGTAATGTGGTAAAAGAAAAATTTGGACTGTATTAATTTCTCAATGTTATTTCAAGATGCCTTCGGGTTCTCGTAGTCTGCTGTCTTAAGGTGTGGTTGGCCTAAAAGGTTTAGTAAATATTTAATACACTGGAGTGGAACTAAATATTCTATAATGGAAAATTCGGAGTTTCAGTTTGCATGAGTGACGAGTTCTATCCTTTTCTTACTAAACTGCACAGAATTCTGTGAAATAGCATTACCCACCTCTTTGTTATCTAAAATGATTATACCATTACGCCATACACTCACTTTACAAAATAATTTCTGGCAGCTTGTAGCCAAATCTGTACTGATCCATTCACTGCAACTCCTATTGGTTCACCTTGTGGTTGTATATTTCCCATGAAAGTCAGACTAGTACTGGGTGTAGCTCCTTTGCTTGTTTTTCCCGTCATTACTGAGTTAGAGATTGAAGTTGCATCCGGGACATACTTGAAGCAGAGCCAAGTGAGGATAATAGGTGTCAGTGCAGACGATAAAAATCGGTGGAGAACCATAGTTGATATTGACTTGGTTCCACTCGGGGAAAAATTTGACAATACCACTGCACTTCTGTTGTATGAGAGGTTATGGCACCATAAAGTTCCTCTAAATAGGAGCCTTTTTGGTGGTTATGCAACTTTGTACATTGCTTATCCAGGTAGTAGTTTCATTTTTTTAATAACATTTTACTTTATCATTATCATATGTTACTGCATGAGACTAATGCAGTTGGTATCCAGGTATTCCATCATCACCGCCACCTGGATATCTAATTGGGAGTGGTCCCCTGCCCAGTGATACAGTTGATTTTCTCCCAGTCACTGCCTCCGTCATGAATGAGCATGAGAAATTGACTCTTAGAATCATACTCATTATTGCTCTATGTTCTGCTTTACTCTTTTTGGTTTTGGTTGGAGCATTTTTCATTTTGTTGAAATGGTGGAAAATTAGGCCCTCATCAAGTGCTACCGGCCCTTCAATCACGTCATATCTAAATAAGAGATCTGGTATAGCTTTTAACTTTACTGTGTATGTTTATATTTTTTCATAAAATAATTTTCTGATGCTTATATAGAGTCGAAAGAATTTATTGTTTGATTGCTAAGCAATTTATTGTAAATTATACTCAACTGATTTGTTGCCTAAAATTTCATTTGTTAGGTTGAGTAAGTTCCTTTTGCAACTTTTTTTTATCAGTTCACTAAGTTTTTCTTACTATGTGCCAAAGATTAGTCTAGTCATTTCTATTTCTTTGAAAAGTACTGGTAAAATATATTTTTGTTTACACTGGGTTTTAAAGGTTTGCCTTATTAAGTAGTTAGTTTTGTCTCACAATTAAATTAGGTTTATGTGATTTACATGAGAACCATTATATAATAATAGTAAAACAGATTCTTATCCCCATCAATGTATACTAGTATTTCAAAAGGATATCACTTACTTTCCAAAGGTTACTTGAGTAATCTTTCTTACTAGGAAAAGAAATTCTTTGGAGGGAATCCTTTGGTGGGCTTCTGCTTGTCCCTCATGGATTCTAGGCCTGTCATTGGTACTGTTAGATTAAATTAGATTAAATAGTATTAAATAGAATTTATTTTCAGATTCTCTTACCTTCCCTCTCATGCATTGTACCTGGCCTATCTAAAGTAGTTATAAATATGAGATCCTAAGAGAGGGAAAGGCAAACTCTAAATTGCAAATTCCTTTGTATTATTTTCAACTTAGTATCAGAGTGGGTCAATCCTGCTCTACTTGTCTCTATCCGGCATGGTCACTGTTAGCCACTGTCCAGCCACTAGAGTTTTGTCCTCCGACGCTTTGGTCCAATGCGCCTTGCAGAATGCGACCCAACCCCGGTGGTCGCTTGTCCAAATTTCGGAGTTGCCACGTGCTATCAACCGCTGTCATAACACGTGTGTCTCACGCGATGCCTTCCAGTGGTTGGAATCTCCCGGGACCACCACAGTTTGAGTTGCTGGAGCATTTGGTGAATCTTCTAGTGTTGAACACGATTTCTCTCACTTGAAGCCCTAGGTTTCTCTCTCTAGAAACCCTAGGTTGGTTTCTGCTCTTCTCTGTTACATTACTGGACTGTGTTCTTGCCTTTACCTTGTCTAACATGTCTTCAAGGACTTTTGCTTCTTTTTCCGGGACTCCTTCAAAGCTTTTGAAAAAATAAATGAGAAAAATTATTTATCTTGGTCTGCTTCAATTGAACTTTGGTTCCTTGACCAAGGTTTTCATGATCATTTAGAAGAAGATGGTTCAGTTCCACCAGATCAAGTTCAACAGTGGAGGAAAACTGATTTTTAGCTTTGTACGCTACTTTGACAATTAGTAGAACCATATATTTGGATCACTCTTAGGTCATTTAAAATATGTAATTCCTTTTGGAAGAAGGCCCAAAAGATTTTTGTGAATGATATCCAACGGCTCTAGGATTCAGCTAATCAATTGGCTTCTTTCAAGCAGTCTGATAATGACATGATGCCTCTTATTGCTGAAGCCCAATCAACAGTGGAGGAATTGAAGATGTTCCTGGAAGTTGACTCATTAGTAGAGATAAAAAATAAGTTAGATAAGCTTTATATGATTTTGGTCATGTTAGAGATCAAATTTTGATTGGTCAGGTAGTTTCTTCAATGGAAAACTTGACAAACGGCTACTTCGTGTCCCAACTCTTAAGAGAAGAAATATTCTAGAATATACTGAGTCTTTTTGCAACGGTTTCTGCTCATGGAAGAGGAAGTTGTGGAACTAGAGGAGGGCGTGGTGGTAGAGGACGTCCTCAATGCACATATTGTAAGAGAATGGGACACACCCAAGAGAATTGTTACTCTTTACATGGCTTTCCCGACAAGACAACCAATGTTTCCAAATCTGAAGGTTCGGAGCCAAAGTTCTCTAATGAAGAATATCAAGAATATTTTGGGTTGAAATCCAACAGCCTAGTCCAATCATCTACTTAGGTGTATCTGATCATAATTTTGGTAATATCTCTTTGGTCTCTTAGCTCACCTTTCCTAAAACACCTCATTTTACATAATCCTAGCTATCGAATCTCAAGTAACCTCTCAGGGAATTGGTCAAGTTTCTCTTTCTCCCTCTTTAAACCTAAAATTTGTTCTTTTTATACCTATCCGTCCCTTTAGTCTCATTTCTTTAAGCCAATTGGCTAAATCATTAAATTGTTCAGTATTCTTTGATCCTAATTCTTTTGTTATACATGAATGTGGTAGGGTGGGATGATTGACAAAGGACATGAATCTAGAGGCCTATACTACCTTGGTACTAACTCATCTCCTAAACTGCCAAATGAACACTAATGACATCCTCATATGACAAAACTAAAAAAAAAAATTGTTCGTGAATTTAGTAGTCTCCAAACTTTGGAATGTGAATCATGTTAATTAAGAAAACATGTTAGGTCTTCTTTTCCTAAATGTTATGAGTTTAGATGTAATTCTGTTTTTTCTATCATCCAATCTCACATTTGGGGGCCAAGCCATGTGTCATCTTTTGGTTTTAGATATTTTGTTACGTTCAATGATGAGTTTTCTAGATGTACTTGGATTTATCTAATGAAAGATCATTCTGAACTCTTATTTTTATGTCTTTCTTTAATGTAGTCAGAAATCAGTTTGGAAAAGTAATCAAAGTCTTACGAAGCAATAATCTAAAGAATATTTTTCCTCTAATTTATCTAAAACTATTAAGCTCACACGATATTTTGCATTAGTCTAATTGCCCTCTTATATCTCAACAAAATGGTATCATAGAGAAAAAAATAAACATCTGGTTGAAACTGTTTGTACTTTATTGATTGGAGTGATGTTATCCCAACTGCTTGTTTCCTCATTTAATAGAATGCCTTCTTCTTTACTTGAAGATAAAGTTCCCTGTTCCGTTCTATTTTCGAAAGAACCCCTCTTTCATATCACTCCATTTGCTTTTGGTTGTGTATTTTTTTGTTCATGATACGTCCCCGGTTTAGATAGGCTATTCTCGACTTCAAAAAAGATATCAATGTTACTCTCCTTGGAACAAGAAATACTATATGTCTCTCAATGTCATCTTTTTTGAACCAACTCTCTTCTTTCCTCGTGATATATAGGATTCTAATTCCCTCAAACACGTCCTTCCTGTACCCTTAATTGAGTTTTCCATTCCTTCTTCTCCCAACACCCAGAACACCACACAAAATCCTACTAAACCATTGTCGCCACCACTTATTACAATTAACACAAGAACCAAATGGCTAGTCCAGTACCACAAGGTGAGTCCTCTTTAGCAAATTTTCTCAATCATCACCTAATACCACGACTCACTCTTGATCATGATGACTGAAGTTGACCAATTGCCATTCACAAAGGCACTCAATCTACAAATAATCTTCATCCTATTTACAATTTTCTTAGTTACCCTAAGTTGTCTCCTTCCTATTTTTTCTTTATTTCTTCCGTCTCTTATATTACTGTTCCTAAAATTGTGACAAAAGCACTTGATTATCCTGGGTGGCAACAAGCCATTGTTACTCGAATGCAAGCTCTTGAACATAACAAAACATCGGAGTTAGTTCCTCTTCCATCTAGGAAGAAGATAGTAGGTTGTCATTGGGTCTATGCCATTAAGGTTAGACCTAATGGTGAAGTTGATCGCCTCAAAGCTCAATTGGCGGCTAAAGGATATACTCGGATCTATGGACTTGATTACAATAATACTTTTTCTTTGGTGGCTAAAGTGACTACTATCCAACTTTTCCTTGCCATGGTAGCCATTCTTCATTGGTCCCTTCATCAATTAGATATTAAAAATGTTTTTCTGCATGGTAATCTAGACTAGGAAGTCTACATGGATCAACCACCTGGGTTTGTTGTGCAAGGGAGTTTGGTTTGGTCTGTAAGTTGCGTCGATCTCTTTATGGTCTCAAGCAATCTTGCTGTGCTTGGTTTGGAAAGTTTAGCCATGATTGTCAATCCTTTGGGCTAAAATGCAGTGAGGCAGAACACTTTGTTTTCCATTGTCACACCTCCCCTGGAAAATGTGTGTACATAATTGTGTGTGTTGATGATATAGTAATTACAGGGAATGATGTTGCTAAAATCTCTTAGTTAAAGAAACACCTTTGCAATCATTTTCAGACCAAGGATGTTGGAAATCTCAAATATTTTTTTGGGCATAGAAGTAGCTCAATCAAAGGAAGAGGTTGTAATCTCTCAAAGGAAATATGCTCTTGACATCCTAAAAGAGACAGACATGATTGATTGCAAACTAGTGGATTGTCCCTTGGATCCAAATCTTATGGAAGACAAGGAGAAGTTTTTCCGATCTAGAAACATATAGAAGACTGGTTGAAAAACTTATCTTACTATTACTAGACTATATTTTTCTTTTGTAGTTGGTGTTATGAGGCAATTCGTGCAAAATCCTTCTATTGATCACGCGAATGTTGTCATTCACATTCTAAGATATCTTAAAAAGGTTCTAGGACAAGGACTACTTTATGAAGATCAATGGAATACCCAAATTTTTGGGTATTGCGATGCTGATTGGGTTAGTTCTCCTATGGATAGACCTACTACCATAGGTTATTGTGTTTTGCTTGGAGGAAATATTATCTCTTGCAAGAGCAAGCAACAAAATGTTGCCTGATTTTCTGTTGAAGCTATGTATAGAGCAATGACATCCCCCATCTGCGAGCTTATATGGGAAAAACAGTTCCTACAAGATTTAGATTTTTGTGAGATTCAACTAATGAAGATGTATTGTGATTACCAAGTGGCTCTCCACGTCGATTCCAATCCAGTGTTCCATGAAAGGACTAAACACATTAAACTTTATTGTCATTTTATTCAAGAAAAGTTATCCAAGGAAATCTGCACTACATTCGTCGGGTCAAATGATCACTAGCAAATGTACTAACAAAATCCTTGAGAGGACTTTGGATTGAATATATTTGTTCAAAATTTGGTACTTACAATTTGTATGCTTTAGCTTGAGGGGGAGTGTTAGATTAAATTAGATTAAATAGTCCTAACTAGAATTTATTTTCAGATTTCTCTTCTCTTCCCTCTCATACATTGTATATATGGTTTATCTAAAGTAGTTATAAATATGAGATCCTAAGAGAGGTAAAGACATACTCTCTAAATTACAAATTCCTTTGTATTATTCTCAAGTGGTAGTAGTCTAGAACCTGGAGTAACTTATCCTTATATCATATTTTCGCCTAAAAGGATGCTAGTATTTCTATTGGATCAATAAGTTAGTGAGATGCCATTCACTTTTGCTGGTTATTGAATATACCTGCAATCAAATAGACTGGCGAAGTCAACGTTTTTCACATTCAAGGCAATGAATTCCACTTTATGTTGTCTTGGACTCTTGAGTCTTGATCATTTACTTCGTTATGTAAACTGTATCATAGTTAACGTGACTAATGGATGGATTATGCAGGCTTGGAATCGATGTTGTCAGGCAGAATAATGAGCTCAAGATCCATGTCCCTTGTGTCCACTATTGCTGCTTCTATTCTCTCTGTTAAAACATTTTCCTTTTCTGAGCTTGAGAAAGCAACAGATAGATTCAGTTCTCAGAGAGTACTAGGAGAAGGAGGATTTGGACGTGTTTATTCTGGGACATTGGATGATGGAAGTGAAGTTGCAGTTAAGCTGCTAACAAGGAATGATCATGGAGACCGTGAATTTATTGCTGAAGTTGAGATGCTAAGCCGTTTACATCATCGAAATGTTGTGAAACTCTTAGGTTTATGCATAGAAGGGAGAAGGCGTTGCTTGGTGTATGAGCTTGTTTGCAATGGCAGTGTTGAGTCTCATTTGCATGGTAATTGTTTACTTGGTTTCTTTAGTTCTGAGGGTGTGCCACTTGTTCAATTTATAATGCCTTGCTATATCAATCAAATTTAATTCTTGTTAATGATCCTGCAGGTGATGACAAGAAAAGCAGCCCTCTAGATTGGGAAGCACGGAAAAAAATTGCCATTGGAGCGGCAAGAGGTTTGGCCTATCTACATGAGGATTCCAATCCTCGTGTAATTCACCGAGACTTTAAAGCTAGTAACGTGTTGTTAGAAGATGACTTTACCCCTAAGGTGTCTGATTTTGGATTAGCAAGAGAAGCGGGTGAAGGAAATGGTCATATTTCTACAAGGGTCATGGGTACTTTTGGGTAAGTTTTAAGATTTTATCTGTGGGATTTGGATATAGCATTTTTTGTGAGTTCCACTTCAGGGCTTGGGTTTGAACCTAACTGGCATAGCATGTGGGGGTGATCTTGCGTGTGTCTGGTACACTCATGCTGTATGGTTTTTCTATTTCTTTAATATTAGATAGCATCATCAATCATCATCATAAAGTTATTCTCTCTCAGATTTTTTTTTTTTCTTATATAATGTTCAACTCGAAATTGACGTTATATTTTTTATGCCATTGTAAATTCCTAGCCTTCAACTTATGCCATTTCTATCTATTCAATTTTGCAGGTATGTCGCCCCAGAATATGCTATGACAGGACATTTACTCGTTAAAAGTGATGTCTATAGTTATGGTGTTATGCTGCTTGAGCTTATAACAGGCAGAAAACCGGTGGACATGTCTCGACCTGACGGAGATGAGAATCTTGTAACGTGGGCTCGACCACTATTGAAATGCAAAGAAGGTTTAGAAAAGCTGGTGGATCCATTTTTGGCTGGAAAGTATGACTTTGATGACATGGCAAAGGTGGCCGCTATTGCTTCCATGTGCGTACACCCGGAGGTCACTCAAAGGCCTTTTATGGGTGAAGTTGTGCAGGCTCTTAAGTTGATCTACAATGACACCAATGAGAGTGAGAAGGAGTCCTTTTGGCATGAATCGGATTTTGGAGGTGACCTTGTGTTTTCTGATAGCAGTTGGTTGGATGGTGAAGGGTTAACCCCGATATTAACTTATGGACAAGAATCTTCCCTCATCACAGTGGAGTACAGTTCTGGTCTACTTGAAATGGATAAGGGAAAATCAAGCTTAAATGCTGACGAGACATCTTTGCCAATCAGGCACGGGAATAGATCAGGTCCCTTAAGAACAGCCCGGGGTAAGCCATCCTTTACTAAGCTTACTCGAAGTCGGAGTGATCATGTGGTATCCTTCCAATCGTGTTTCGAATGATAACTTTATGCTCACTGGGTTTAAGTTTTAATAATATTTATCAATGCTTAATGGGTTAAGGTTTGACAATTCTTGCGTTTGAGAAATGTACAGTCTCAAACAAGCGCCAAAAGGGGCTGATTACAGTTACTGAATTGTGAATTGTGTAGTTTAAGCCCTCAAATTTCTACATTTTCTGTTAGATCAGGGAAGGTGACATTCCAGTTATAATTGTGAATTACAGCACTACTAATTTATTATTATACAAGTGCGAATTTGTAAGGCGGGCTTTCAAATCGGAAATACGTCCGGAGGAAACTACACTTTCAAACAGTTAAACTTGTTTCTTTGAAAAAAAAAACAAAAGGGGATTAAAATTATTTGATGTCAAACTTTATTTAAATTTTATTTCAGTTTCAATTTTACAACTCATGTAACTATAATTGTCTTGCATATATTTATTTATATTTTTTAAATTCCCCTTTACTATTATGTTACTTGTTACATTTAGCTTCTGCCGACAAAAAATAACTTGTTACATATCTCACTTTTTTTTTCTCTCATTTACTAACTTATTTTTTTTTTTTTTTTATTTTTTTTTTTTTTTTTTTTTTTT
>Ga0123340_1004570_pt1 | contig 13132 bp, 13 predicted proteins | sample SirMexnodulemix_FD_89961 | JGI IMG/M metagenome (GOLD analysis project Ga0123340, IMG submission 89961) | Root nodule microbial communities of legume samples collected from Mexico - Siratro Mexico nodule mix | ecosystem: Host-associated > Plants > Roots > Nodule | place: Mexico: Nepantla... | reverse complement strand
GGTTCCAATATAGATGCCCTCGCCATTCTTTCCGCCATCGTTAAACAAGAAGTCGAAGCGGCCGCACGAACTTATTCTGGAATAAGCAATTTCATTCTGCCTCGCCTGATAGCGCAGGCGCACGCACTCGCCGCCCGCGTTGAGAATATCCATCCCGAGCACGCGAAGCCCCGTCAACTCCTTTCCAGGCGTGTTTCCGATCACGTAGAGCAGCTTGTCGCGATAGCTCTTCTTCGTGTCGGGCTTGTCGAATCGACCATCGACGGTGAAATTCCTGAGCTCAATATAGCTGTGATTGATTTCGATCACCCGGGGCTGGCCACCGCCTTTAACGACAGATCCAAGCGAGCCTTCGATCGTGATCGGCTTTCCAAGCTCACCATCCCGCACCGATCGAAAATCCTGCATATAGGTTCCGGGCGCCAGCATAATCGTATCGCCCGGCTGCGCGAGCGCAACCGCCGCCTGGATCGTGAGCCCTTCGTCACGACCCTCGCTTTTTGGCGCAACGTTGATTGTCGCGCTCTGCGCAGGGCCGATAACGCCGAAGAAACCGGCGAAACCCAGCATGATCACCGTCGAGCGACGAGCCACGCATGCCTTCCAGATATCTTGGGTCATAGATACCTCCGGTAGTGAACGCAAGATGCAATAAAGCACGCGCTAATATTTAACTCAATTGCTGCTTTTGCTTTTTGCCGGATGCCGCGCGCATCGCAGGTACAGCCCGGCCGACGCCGCCCACGTTGCACGGCGCCTCTTATCCCTTCATGATGGCGCCAACTGGTATTGAAACACACGGCGACCAATGCGCATCTTTCTCGTCCGACACGGCGAATCCCTGGGCAACATCAATGAGAAAGCCTATGGGCAGTTTGGCGATCACAACGTCCCGCTGACACAATGGGGCTATCGACAAGCGCTCGTGGCCGGCCGAGCGGTTGCGGCCTATCTTGCCGAATTGCCCGAGGGCGAAAACCAAAGACTGGATATATGGTACTCGCCGTATCTGCGGACGCGACAAAGCAAGGATGCGCTGCTGGAGGCTCTGCCGCCGGAAAGGGTAAGGGATGTTCGGGAGGATTACCTCTTGCGCGAGCAGGATTTTGGCCTCTTCACCGAAATCTACGACCATGCGGAGCGGCGACAGAAGTTTCCAGACGAGTTCGAGAAATGGGCCAGGCTGCGAAACAACAGCGGGAAGTTCTATGCAAGGCCACCGGATGGCGAGAGCAGGGCGGATGTGGCGCAGCGGCTTCGTCTTTTTCTGCAAACCGTGATCGATAATGTGTCCGATGGTGGCTACGACATCCTCATCGTTGGCCACGGCGTCACAAATCGAGCGTTCGAAATGAACTTTCTGCGCCACGGCATCGACTGGTTCGAGCGCTCCGATAATCCAGGAAATTCCGACGTGACATTGATCGAAGGAACGCGTCTTCAAGGCTACAGATCAATCCTGCTGCACAAGGCAACCGACCGCCAGGTTGGCGATTGCGAGTTGCGGGAAGCTCATGGATCAGTGCTGACGATCAGGCCTGAGTCGACGCCATAGCTCTTTGGCTGTTGGCTGCTAACGCACCTCGCTCTGCTAGGTTGGTTTTTATTGTCGAGCAGGCGCCAGACCACACTCGGTGACCTCGGGCTCGTCCTTGATGCTCGCCTTGATCCGAAGCTCCCAGTTCGGTCCCAGTTGAAAACCATGTGCCCGCAACATGTCAGCGACCTTGGGGCAGTCAGCCGGGCTGTCATATTGCCCTGCTAGCGAAACTTCGATGAGCGTTTCCTTGGCATCGACGGCACAATTGCCATTCAAGCCGGTATTTTCGAGAAACGAGCACACGGCCTGAGCACGCTCGATGCCCTTGCCGTCATCAGATGCGACTGGGGAACCGGCCGCGACAACGGCTGCCTCGATCAGGGATACGAAGGATCGCATTGTTCTCTCCATAGAGGGCGGCTTCGACACCGGTTGCCACGATGCTTTGAAGCCTCCCTGGTCCTTTCCAGGAGATGAAGGATGAAGGGGACATAGGCCTCAAATCGGCGTGGGAAAGGGGATAAAAGTCTAAGACAAACGAATGTGCAGCCAGCTGCAACGGCGGATGGTATCGCAGCAAATTCAAGCTCCTACAAAGTGCATCCGATCGGCTGCATCAAAAAAATGCACCCTTTTGTCAATTTTGCAGTCGTCAAACGTTCCTTGTTTGGACGGCGGAACGCGTCCGCGAAATCCGCCGCATCGCCCGACTGCACCTGGATCACGACCTTGCCCTTCGCACGGCCTGTCTCGACATCGGCGAGTGCCTCGGGCGTCTGGGAGAACGGCAATATCTTGTCCACGACGGGACGCAGAGCGCCGTCATCGATCAATCCGGCGATCTGCTCCAGTTGCCGGCCATCGGCCCTCATGAACGGGAAGGAATAATCAACGCCGATTGACAAGCTGACATCGTGAAAGTTACTTGGCGGCATTCGCGCTCTTGGACCGCGACGGCATCTTTTCGCATATCGAGTAGTCGCAGCTGTTGCGGTGGACGAGCGCATCGCTTCCACTGCACAGAGGCTACCGGATTTCCCTGAAAGCGGCAGACCCGGTCGGATCGCGGGGACCCGTGAACCGGTCGTCACCGGGACACCCTATATAGCGGCCTATCAAATAGTGGGCGAGACCATCCGCATCCTGCGCGTATTGCATGGCGCGCAGTGGGAAGAGTGTCGCCCTCTCTTATATCATCAAAACAAGAACTTGGCATTCTTTCGGTTTAAACTGATCGAAGGGATACACGTTCGATCCCCTTCAAGAGCAGCAATGAACCTAATGCTGGCACAATAAGCATCGACGCGAAACGCGTGTAACGACAATATCATCTATGCTTGTAAAGATAATGTCATTACATTATAAATAACTATGAATAGGAGTTTACCATGCCTGCCTCGCACACGCGTAAAAGCCTGGACGCCAGCGTACCGCTGAATATGCGCATCAAGCCTGCGACCCGCAACTTGATCGACCGCGCCGCCGAATTGCTCGGCAAGACGCGCACGGATTTCATGCTGGAGGCTTCAGAGCGCCGCGCCGAGGAAGTGTTGCTTGACCGCACCATCTTCACGGTCGGCCCCGAAATCTATGCCGAATACCTTGCCCGGCTCGATGCGCCCGCGCAGCCCAATGAGCGTCTGAAACGCACCATGTCGACCAAAGCGCCGTGGGATGAGGCGTGACCCTCAGCACGCCGATCCCGCTGGCTGATCATCACGAGCTGACAGAATTCAGTTCCGGCGTCCCTGAGCTGGATGGCTGGCTGCGTCGCCGCGCCCGCGCCAATCAAGCAGCCGGCGCATCACGCACCTTCGTCGCGTGTGAGGGAAATTGCGTCATCGCCTATTACGCGCTCGCCTCTGGTGCGGTAAAGCAGCCGGAAGCACCTGGCCGTTTTCGGCGCAACATGCCTAACCCAATTCCGGTTGCCGTGCTTGGCCGTCTCGCCATTGATCAGCATTACCAGGGGCGCGGTATCGGCAGAGCATTGGTGCGCGACGCAGGCCTACGCCTGCTCAACGCCGCTGAGATCCTAGGCATCCGCAGCGTACTGGTGCATGCGATTTCTAATGATGCGCGAGCCTTCTATGAGGCGGTCGGCTTTCTGCCTTCACCATCTGATCCCATGACGCTGATGGTCGGGTTGCATACCCTCAACAGCGCGCTGAACTCCTGACCTCCAGCTCCCCGAATTCATTATCGAAAATGTGACGAAAAATAACGTGCCGACGGATCGAGTCCTCTCAGGGCGTAGGATGGAAAACTGCCTTAACACCGACGCGGCGGTCTCGTCAGCCCGTAGTCGATCGTCCGCGACCGGCGCCGTCCCAAGCGAACAGTCGGGCTGAGGGGCACGATTTCTCGGCTGCCGTATGCGCACAAGCCATGGGCGTGGCTACGCGGATCCAAGCGATGTGCCGCCCTGAGCAAGTCAGGGTGCAAGGCCTATTCCGACCACCGATGCAGCCGCTTCATTGGGAATGGTTCGCCAACAACAACGACTCTCTTATTGTCCCACAACGACCATGATATGGCTTCAATCAGGTGTACAAGAGCTCGATCGATATACAGCAATGCAAAATATGATTTCCGAGGATAGGCAACCGTCCCCTGACAGTGGACACCGAGCAAATTTTCAGCTTGCAGCGGCCCACGCCCACGAGCTTGCAAGCCACGGTGCCAACGTCTCGGTTTTCACAATCTCGCTTCTGCTCAGTGCTCAGATTGCCAACCTATGCAGCGTCAATGCCATCTGGATCGCGTTCTTCTGCAACAATGCGGCCGCACTGATCCTGTTTGGCACTGGGCTCCGGTGCGCCCATGACGTCGCCCGGTGGCGCAGAGAGCAGGCCGGCTTGGCCGCTATTCCTCTCCGAAGCCACATGCAAAGGCTCATTGCCGTCGTCACCTCACCGTTGTCCTGGCCCGACGAAGAAGAGCCAGATCCGGTTCAGCGCCGGACCGCAAGCGCCTCTTTGGCAGTCCAGTCACTCTTGTTGCGCATTGGCGCGCGGCCGCTCTCCGTCTTCGGCCTTTCCCTTTTCGCATGTCTGATTGTCTATGCTGGTTGGACATTGAAAGCGGACGACGTAGTGATCGGAACGATGAGCTTTCTCATCATTGCGATCTGCCTAGCTTTCGCCTTTTTTCTGCTGGTGACGGAGAGACGGCTCGCCGCGATCGATGCGGTGGAATGGCCGGAGGCAAAAGTCATTTCGCAACTAGCGCGCCTGCCCATCTTCGTGCTCGCCTTTTCTTCCTTCTGCTTATTCCTGAGTGCGCGGGGATCCGGACTGTCCATTAAGCTTCTGGCGGTGCTGGGAGGCTTTGTCGCGCTTGTCGGGCTTGAGTTCCTGCTTCGCGCAATCGCCTCGATGTTCCAGCCGCACAACGACAGCCGCGAGCCGGCCTTCATCGCTACCAGCCTTATCGCAGGCACTCTCCAGTGGCCACCTCAGCTTCTGGTCGGCATTCAATCAGAGCTGCGAACCAAGCACGGCATCGATCTGCGGCAGATCTGGGCTTTTTCGTTCATTCGAAAGGCCGCTCCGGCCATTATTCTTGGAACGCTGATTCTCGGGTGGCTGTTGACCGGCATACGAGAAATTCCGATGACCGGTCGGGGCGTTTATGAACGGTTCGGCAAGGCCGAAGGCATTCTCCATTCCGGCCTTCACATCGGTCTTCCATGGCCATTCGGCCGCGTCATCCCCATCGATAATGGCAGCGTGCATGAGTTGGCGACATCTGTCAGCACGAACGGCAATGACGAGCCACTGGCCGATGCCGAAGGGCCGGCGCCAGAAAGAGCGAACCGACTTTGGGATGCATCGCATCTCAGCGAGAAATCGCAGCTCATCGCTAGCGGCACCAGCCGCCAGCAAAGCTTTGAGATCGTCAACATGGACGTGCGCTTCGTCTACCGCATCGGTCTTTCGGACCAGGCGGCGATGAAGGCCGCCTATCGAATTGCCGATCTGCCGGCCCTGATCGAAAGCACCGCGAACCGCGTATTGGTGCATGATTTTGCCAGAAGAACGCTCGACGATGTCTTGAGCGAGGGCCGGTTATCGCTGGCAAGCGATATAGCCTCAGCAGTCCAGCAGAACATGGATGATCTGAACAGCGGCGTCGAAATCCTGGCAGTCGTCGTCGAGGCCATCCATCCGCCCGCTGGCGCGGCCAATGCCTTTCACGCGGTCCAGGCGGCGCAGATCAGTGCAGAGGCGCTGGTCGCGCGGGAGCGGGGAACGGCAGCCGAACAGACAAATGAGGCACGATTGAATGCCAGCCTCCAGCAGGACCAGGCGACGGCAGCGGGAAGGGAAGACGTCGCAGCCTCGCAAGTCGCAAAACTGCGCTTCCAGGCCGAACAATCGGCCTTCCACGAGGCGGGACAGGCATTTCTCACAGAGGAATATTTCAATCAACTGACAATGGGACTGTCCCATTCAAAGGCTCTCATCCTCGATCACCGCATCGGCGGAAGTATCGCCCCGACCTTCGACCTCCGAAGCTTGATGTTGCCGGTCGATCCCGACACAAGGGCTGAGCCATACGTTCCCTACCCAAGCGAAGAAACCGGGCCATGACCGACATGCACACCCATTCGAACTCGGACCATCACGGTCACGATCATCATCAGCATCACGGCGATGATCACCATGAGACGATGCCCTTTCGGTGGTCTCGCCTGGTCGTGGCGATGATCGTCGTTGCCATCATTCTGATCGCCGCCTGCCTCGTGCAGGTGAGGTCCGGAGCCGCGACCATCATCACCAGGTTTGGCAATCCGGCCCGCGTTCTGATCAATCCTGGCCTTGCCTTCCGGCTTCCCATCCCCCTGGAAAAGACTATTGAGGTCGATCTGCGGGCAAAGTCGACCTCCAGCGGCCTGCAGGACGCCGGAACCAAGGATGGGCTGAGGATCATCGTGCAGGCCTATACGATTTGGCAGGTCCCGCCTGATCCGGATGCCATCAAGCGCTTCGTTCGGGCGGTTCAGAACCAGCCGGATCAGGCAGCCGCGCAAATCCGCACCTTTCTTGGATCGTCTCTGGAAACCACCGCCAGCAATTTCGATCTGTCATCGCTGATCAATCCCGACCCGGACAAGCTCCGGATCGACGCCATGGAAGCGCAGCTCAAAGCCCAGATCGCACAGCAATTGTTCGATACCTACGGCTTAAAAGTTGTCGATGTCGGCATCGAACGCCTGACCCTTCCCTCTGTGACGCTGAACGCCACCGTCGACCGCATGCGGGCCGAGCGGGAGACTATCGCCACTGAACGCGCGGCGATTGGCAAACGCCAGGCTGCGGAAATCCGTGCCGCAGCCGAACGCGATGCGAGAGTTCTGCAGGCTGATGCGACCGTGAAAGCGGCCGATATAGAAGCCAAGTCCCGCGTCGAAGCAGCTCAGATCTATGGAACGGCCTACAAAAGCGCACCGGAACTTTATGAGCTGCTCCGCTCCCTCGACACCCTCGGCACGATGGTCAATTCCAACACTCGCCTTGTTCTGCGCACCGATGCAGCGCCTTTCCGGGCTCTGGTCGATGGGCCACCCAGCGCCGCGTCCGCAAGAGGAGTACATTAGAGATGGGGGCGGTCGGGGACAGGAATTCAACTGCGCAACATCAGGCTGTTCGTCTGGTATCTCTGTTGCTGTCCGCAATCATGGTGCTGGCGTCCGTCGGCTGGGCGACGTCCAATATCAGGGAGATCGCGCCGCAAAACCGGGCCGTTGTCCTTCGCCTGGGCGCCTTAGATCGGGTGCAGGAATCCGGCCTGCTATGGGCCATGCCGGCGCCTTTTGAGAAGGTGGTGCTTCTGCCCGACGCCGCAACGGTTTTGGAGCGCCAGATCAATAGCTTGCTTCGCTCGCCCGCGGCTCAAACAGGCGAGGCCGACGACGGGATGCAGAGCGATACTCTGGCGGGGTCGGGATATCTGCTGACTGCTGACGCCAGCGTCGTACAGCTCGACATCCGCGTCTTTTATCGCGTCACCGACCCCTTCGCCTATGTCTTGCAGGAGGAACATCTCCTTCCGGCGCTGGACCGCCTCGTGACCCGCAGCGCCGTCATGATCTGCGCGTCACGAGACCTGGACAGCATTCTGGTCGCGCGCCCGGAACTGGTGTCCACCGACAACGACACCGCGCAGCGTCGTGAGCGCTTGCGGGCTGATCTGGTGAACAGCATCAATGCCGGCCTAAATTCTCTGAGAGTCAAAGGTACGGGCCTCGGGATCGAGATCGACCGTGCCGACGTTCAATCAGCGATTCCGGTGGCGGCGGTGAGCGCATTCGATGGAGTGCTCACAGCAAGCCAGCAGGTGGAGCAAGCGATTGCGTCAGCACAAAACGATGCGGAGAAGGACAGGCAAACGGCCGATCAGGAGGCCGACCGGATCGTGCAGGTGGCCGAAGCCCAATCCAGCGAGCGTCTGGCAAAGGCGCGCGCTGACACGGCCGCCGTCACTGGCCTGGCAAGCGCGCGAGGGTCCGATAGCGATCCCGGCCTTCTCTGGCGCCTTTATCGGGACCGCGTTGCCAAAATCCTGTCGCAGGCAGGCTCAGTTGTCACCGTCGACCCGAGGGACGATGCCCACCTTATCCTGCAGGGAGCGGAAAAATGAGTGTCGCGACCAATCATGTGCACGGCGCCCATGGCCACGCGCACCATCATGGCCATGTGCTCAGCGCCGGCCTGCTGACCGCCCATGAAAAGCAGGCGGCCGCCGTTCAGCTCACGCTCGCCATGATCGCCTTGAGCCTGCTTGCGCTCGGCATTGCTTGGCGTTGGTTTGCGCCGGATTCAGAGGGCGTTAGCCAGCTTCTGCTTGCGACAGCCTCGTTGATCGTCGCAGTTCCGGTCATCCGGTCCGGTTGGCATAGCCTGCGCCATCCAAGCCTGCATGGCATCACTGATCAGTTGATCGCCCTTGCCATGCTGGCCGCCTGGGCAACCGGCGACCTCCTGACTGCCGCGCTTCTCCCGATCATCATGATATTCGGCCATGTGCTGGAGGAGCGCAGCGTCATCGGATCGAAAGAAGCGATGGAGGCACTAGCGCGCCTGACCCGCAGCCACGCACGGCTGATCACACCGGAGGGCGGGACACGCGAAGTCGACAATGTCACCCTCAAGCCAGGCGATCTGGTGGAAGTACGAGCAGGAGACCGCGTTCCAGCCGACGGTCTTGTCCGGGAGGGACAGGCGAGCCTCGACACGGCGCCTATCACCGGGGAATCCGTGCCTCTGGAGGTTTCGCCTGGCATGAACGTCTTCGGCGGCGCGATCAATCTGAACAGTCGTCTTGAGATTGAGGTGACCCGGACCGGCGAGGATTCGACGCTTGGAAAAGTGATCGCGCTGATGCAGCGCGCCGAAAATTCGAAGCCGCCGATCACCCGGCTCCTTGAGCGCTATGCCCAGCAATATCTGGGTTTCGTATTGACGATAGCGGCCATCGCCTGGTTTCTCACCTACAATGACCAGATCATGCTTGCGATCCTGGTCGCGGCCTGCCCCTGCGCCCTGGTCTTGTCTGCGCCGGCGACGGCGATTGCCGGTATCGCGGTTGCCGCGCGTCACGGCATCCTCATTCGCAGCTCGGCATTTCTGGAAGAGCTGGCAGACCTAACTTCTCTGGTCATCGACAAGACCGGCACCCTCACCTTCGGCCGGCTTCGGCTGCAGGAGATCAGGCTTGCGGGCAATGCGGATCGGGAAACCGTTCTGGTTTTGGGTGCATCTCTGGGCGCCGCCAGCAGCCACCCGGTTAGCCGGGCCCTGGCCTCGCTCGTCGCCCATGACGCCTACCGCCCCTTGATGAATGTCGGGGAGCTGCCAGGGTTGGGTGTCGTTGCGGACACAGCAACGGGCGTGGTTGCCCTCGGACGTCCCGAATTGTTTGAAGGCCTCTCCATCATAGCTCCCCCGGCTCCATCGCATGACGGACCGCTCGCAGGCATGTCCATCGGCGGGGAATTTGTCGCCTGGCTTCTCCTGTCGGACACGGTCAAGCCAGAGGCAGCGGCTGCAATGAGGGACTTGCGGGCGCTCGGGCTCAATCGGCAGCTTCTCCTCACCGGCGACCGTCAATCGGTCGCGCATGCCCTGGCGCAAGAGATCGGTATAGCCGATGTGGCGGCCCAGGCCCTACCCGCCGACAAGATGACACGCGTCGTGAGCGAGACGAAAAAGGGATTCAAACCGCTTGTCGTCGGCGACGGGATCAACGACTCGCTCGCCCTCAAGGCCGGTGCTGTAGGGGTCGCGATGGGCGCGAGCGGCGCCGACATTGCGCTCGCCTCCTCGGACATCATCCTGATCGGCAGCGATCTGCGACGGCTCGGCACATGCATCCGTCTCAGCAGGCTTTGCCGCCGGACGTTGAAAGCCAATGTTATCATCGGCCTCGGCTGGACCGGGGCGATCGTCGCATTGGCAGGCTTTGGCTTTCTCGGAGCGGCGGGAGCCGTTATCGCCGCGATCCTGCATAATTTCAGTACGTTGCTGGTTCTCGCCAACGCCGGACGTTTGATGAGATACGATGAGCCGCTCCCAGCGTCAAATCAGCAGCAGCGAATCTCAGATCCAGCCGATCTCTGGTGCGAACCGCCCGTCCATCGCCGAGTTCCGCAGTGAGTGTTTGTCCGCAGGCGGTATGGCTATCACCAAAAAGGAAGACTTTCGGATTGCGGACGATGGCGCGGCGAGGCGGCTGGCGACATGCTGGCGCCGGCCGCCCGAAAGCTGGCTTGGTCGCCGCTCGAGCAGACGTGTGAGTTGGAGAATGTCGGCGGCCGCCCTGACGCGATTTTGAATGTCGCTTTTCTTTTCGCCGGCCATTTTAACGCTGAAACCCATGTTCCCGGCAACCGTCATGTCCGGATAAAGCGCATAGGATTTCGTGTTGCCTCGCGAGAAAGGCTTTCGACTGGGACGAACCTGAGGTCGACACACTCGAAGGCTCCAAACACGCGAACATGAAAGAGCGCGCGTCAAGGTCTTGAAGGTGCAATGGCGGTTCGCCTTTGCCTTCGATCCGGAGCCAAAGGCTGTGGTTCTCTGCGGTGGCGCGAAGAGCGGTGCGAGCCCGAAACTTTTCTACAAACGCATGATCGATCTGGCGGACAAACGGTACGACGAGCATTTGAGCGAGTTGGAGAAGAAGCATGGATGATCTCGACATGCTGATAAAGACACTTCCCGAAGACGAACAGCGCACCATTACGAAGCGTGCCAACGAGCTCGTCACGGCGCACAATCTGCGTGAATTGCGGACACTCGCTGGAAGGACGCACAAAGACGTGTCTGCTCAGGCCGGTTTCAAGCAGACCAACGTTCTCGAGATTGGAGAAGTGCGCCGACATGAAGCTGTCGACGCTTCGCGATTATGTCGAACCCCTCGGCGGCGCGTTGAAGATCGTCGCGGATGTCGCGGGCAAGAAAGTCGATCTTTCCAGCATCGCGGAGCGCTCTCGACACGGTTCAAAGATCTGAGCCAGCCCCACTGGCAGGGGAGGGGTCTACAGTCAGGCGAATGGGGCTCTCGACCGGCGCCTATAAAGTGATGCGCTCGTCCTCGGCCAATCATTACCGGCGCATGCTGCCCAGCTTGCTTTCGGTTCTGGAATTCCGGTCGAACAACACCGTGTGGCGTCCGGTTCTGGCGGCGCTGGACTGGATCAGGAGCAAGGTGGATGATGGCTGCCGGTTTGTGCCGATGCAGGATGTGCCGATCGACGAGGGTTATTCCGGCCAGATGGCGCAGTTCGGTCATCGAGGACGATGGCCGCGTGAACCGGATCAGCTACGAGCTTTGTCCTCACCCAATTGCGTGACCGCATCCGCTCGAAGGGATCTGGGCTGTCGGCGCGGACCGGTATCGCAATCCTGACGACGATCTCCCCAGGGACTTCGAAATCCGCCGTGACGCCTATTACACGGGCCTGAACGCGACCCCTGACGCGCAAGCGTTCACGACCGGCATCCGCCGGGAGCTTGACCATAAGTTGCTGCTTCTGAACGAAGCGATCCCACGAAACGACAAGGTCCTGCTGCTATGGCGCGGCGAAAACCGCATATCGATCATACCGTTCAAGCCTCTGCCGGAACCGAAGGGGCTAGAAGCGATCAAGGGCGAGATCGGTCAATGCTGGCCGATGACAGGATTGTTCGCTGGAGGCGGCTCTGGCGGATGGGATAGAAAACGGCCATCCACCAGCGCCAGGCTTCATTGACGTCATCGAGGCTTGCAGCTTGAGCCAATTGCGGCCCCAGGAAGGGATCTGCAGGCTTTGCTGGATCACGTCGATCCGCAAAAGGAAATCCAGAATGCGACAGCAGCACAACTGGAACGGATGCTCCGCAACGAGCCCGCACTGGATGCGCTCGTCCCGTTCACCGACAGCTGGTTTGAAGACACAGGAGAAACACGCGGTATCATCCAAGGATCTCGCTCAGTGCGGACTGTTGAGAAAAGGATCTGGGCGTTTCTCGAAGGCCGGCGAGACATTTGGGCGAGGCGATTTCTGCAAACCGCGATCATTCTCAAATCGGCTAAGAAGGAGCGGATGTCAAAAGCACGGGCAGCCGCAGCCTTCGCGCTGATGCACAAGCATCCTCTACAGGACATCCCGCTCGTGGAAGATATCGTTATGACCACACTGGACGAAGGCGGCGGATCTCTGTGGTGAGTATTCATAGCGAACATCATTAATGAACAGGGCGAGTTTATCGCTGATGGCGAGCGCTTCCGGATCACCGGCATTGATCCGCGACGGCCTAAATACCCTATCTCCGTCGCCGAGAACGGAAAGGGATGGACGCTCGACCAGCTGAAAGGAGAAGGGGTTCCGTCGCCGGTCATCGCCGCTGTCGATGCTTTGACGCGGCGGCCGGACGAGCCGGCCGAAGGATTCGTCAGACGCGCCGCATCCAATTCTTGGCTCTGCCTGTCAAACAAGCCGACCTTGAGGACAATCTTTGGCAGGTCGATCAAACCGGCGGGGATGCGGAAAAGTACCGCCGTGGCCCGGATATTCTGGGTGATAGCTCGGGCGAGGAGGCAAGGGCCGCACGCAGCCAAGGGCCGGGGAATTTTTGGCTCGCTCATCCTCGCTAAGGTCGCCGCGAATACACGCGGCCACAGCCGCCTTCTTGACGAGACGGGCCACCTGCCGGTCGTTCAATCGGACCGATCCAATATCCTTGCCTTGGCCGCCGACGCGGCGAAACAGGGAAGGGACCCTTGGCAATCCGAGCTCGCATCCGACGAGCCGCGACCGTCTTCGATCTGGCTGCAGCCGCAGTTGCCGTATCGTTCCAGAAGGGAATGGCTACAACCAAACCCGATGAGTTTAAAATCTTTGCAGCCGCCCGGAACAGACGGCGCCAAGGGACATTAACTGCTCGAGGTGATCGGGTTCGCCTTCAACCGCGATTCTGCTGATGACTCCGACGACAAAGAAGCAAGCAGCTGAACCGCTCAGCCCCCTGCGCGTTCCCGAATGGAGGAGGTTATGGCCTACAGAGATATCGTTGTCTATTTGGACATCGGGGAAGATTGCGCAGC
>Ga0123340_1004569_pt1 | contig 13136 bp, 11 predicted proteins | sample SirMexnodulemix_FD_89961 | JGI IMG/M metagenome (GOLD analysis project Ga0123340, IMG submission 89961) | Root nodule microbial communities of legume samples collected from Mexico - Siratro Mexico nodule mix | ecosystem: Host-associated > Plants > Roots > Nodule | place: Mexico: Nepantla... | reverse complement strand
TAATTATTATTATTATTGTAATTATAATAATAATTATTATTATTATAATTGTAATTGTAATAATAAGAATAGTAATAATCGTAACATGACAAAAAAAAAACTTTGGTTTGATGGTTATAGACTCTCTCAAGTTATTGAGAGGTCTTGGGTTGAACTCCCCCTTGGTGCACTTTATCCAAAATCTCATTAAAATGATTAGTGGTGGATAATAAAAATAATAAAAGTATTGGTAAAAATAGTATAAATGATAATAAGAATAATAGATGTAAAAATAATGTTGTTTTATAATTAAAAATAATATTCGTTAATTTTTAAAATCGGTCACAGAATCGGTCACATATTCGGTCGCAGATTCTGTCACAGAATCAGTCACAAATCGATCACAGATTCGATCACTATACATCAGCGACCAAAAAAATAGCAACTGACGCGTTTGGTAATTAAATTGTCACTATTTTAATCAATGACCGATTTTGATCATTTAGTGACCGATTTTTAGGTGACTATTAATGATTTTTCTAATAGTGGAAGTATTCACACAAACAAGTGAGGAGACGACATTATCTGGCCCAAAATCGGTGGTAATACATTTTACTAGGCCCTCGCATCTATCACATGAGCGACAACCTATCGTGATACAAGCTTTGTCTCCCTTGCTGTATAAGAATGAAAATATAGTTCAATAGAGGTATGATGCTCAGATACTAAAAGGGGAACAAGAAAGAAATGAAGCAGACAAGACCCTTACTGCTGTCAACACTGCCATTGACAACATCTTCGGCATAGGAGGTATGACTAGAAGTGGTTGCCTCTTCACACCTCTTGAGTTAAGAAATGAAGAAAATCAAGGAAGAAAGGCTAAAGAAGAAGTGACCACAGAGCAAGCGAAAGTGTTCTTGAAAGGGAAAGCACCACAAATTGACAAGATGTCGAGAAAAATGGAAAAAGGGAAATATCTTATGAGGAAGCAGGCAAGTTCTTGAAGTTCATTCAGCAGAGCGAATATAAGGTGGTGGATCACTTAAACTGCATGTCAGCTCGAATCTCGCTATTATAGTTATTGATGCACTTTGTCACCTACAGAAAACTAATGATGAAGATTCTTAGTGGAGCCCATGTGGAGCAGGATATATCCCTTGATAAATTTGAAGGCATCTTCAGTCATATCACTACTAGCGACTACCTGACCTTCACTGAAGAGGAGATCCCTATAGAAGGAAGAGGCCATAACAAGGCCCTATATATATATATGTGAAATGTACAGACTACGTCATAGTACAAGTACTCATTGACAACAACTCATCTTTGAATGTGATGTCAAAAGCCACACTTGATAAGCTTCCTTGTGAGAGGGCCCATATGCGTCCCAGTTCTATGGTTGTGAGAGCTTTTGATGGGAGCAGAACAAAGGTAGTAGGCGAAATTGAATTGCCAATCTAGGTTAGACCCTGCACTTTCAAAGTATTATTCCAGGTAATGGATATACTTCTAGCATACAACTTTTTATTAGGGCGACCATTGATTCATTCTGCTGGGGTTGTGCTCTCTACCTTACATCAAAAGCTTAAGTTTATGGTGGATGATAAGCTCATAATAGTATCTGGCAAGGAGGACTTCTTAGTAAGTGGACCGATGACTACTCGATACATGGAAGCTTTGGAAACATCCTATGCTGAAGAGGCTCTAGAAACATCCTACCAAGCTCTGGAAATTGTTAACACTGAATATGTTGAGCCCTTCCAAATAACCCCTTATTTGTCAAGTGCCTCTTCAATGATGGTGAAAACGATGATGAGAAAAGGTTACAAATACGAGAAGGGATTAGGTAAGGATGGTAAGGGATCTGTTTTCCATTTGCAATTTGCCGTGACCAAGAATAGATATGGCTAGGGATACAAACCAACCAAGGTAGACAGGATGAGGACGATGGAGAAAAAATGAGAAAGAAGTATGGCCAGGCTGGAAGGGCGTGAGCCAAAGACAGGAAGAATCACCCTATGTGATATACAACAAGGCTTTCGAAGCGTGGGGTGGATAAATACAGATCAAGTGGCAACCATTGAGAAGGAACTAGAGGAAGTAAACTTGGATTTCATATGCCCCTGCTCTCCTAGTGCAAGGCTTAGCAATTGGGAATCTGTGGACATTCCCATGGTTTGTAGTATTGGTGAAATGTAATATTTTATGACTAGCTCTGCGTTATAGGTTTATCATGTGTGCAAGCTAGCTGTTCTGGAAAACTCAGTGTGACTTTGATGCGTATTTTCAATTATAAAATTTGTGTTTCCGTTTTCCTATATGCTTGTTTCTCTTATTTGTTTGTTTCTTTATTTTTGTAAAATTGAATAATGCAGATTTATCCATGAATGTTTTGAAAATACCAATGTCGATATCCGATATCCTAATTTTACACTCCTTGTCAAAAATACGAAAGATGATTATGAAGAAGACTGGGAACCCTCTCCTGAATTGTTGAGGTTAGTAGAACAATAGGCAAGGGAAATGAAACCCTATCAAGAAGATGTAGAAGTCATTAATTTGGGGGAGAAGGCAAAATAAAAGAGGTCAAAATTGGTAGTGGCATGACTAAAGAGACATAGGGGCAGTTGTATGCTCTCTTGAAAGAATTCAAGGACACGTTCGATTGGTCCTACCAAGACATGCTTGGATTAGACCCCAGCATAATGCAACATAAGCTACCTCTTAGACCAGAATGCACTCCAGTAAAGCAGAAGTTACGAAGGATGAAGCCAGAAGTGTCGTTAAAGATAAAAGAAAAGGTATAAAGACAGTTCAACGCGGGATTTTTGGTTGTAAGAAAATATCCTCAATGGGTGGCGAATATGGTGCCAGTGCGAAAAAGAGACGGGAAGGTCCGAATGTGTGTAGATTATCGGGATTTAAATCAGGCTAGCCCAAAAGATAACTTTCCATTACCACACATTGATACTCCGGTGGACAAAACAGTTGAGTATGCGCTCGTCTCATTTGTGGATGTATTCTTAGGATTCAATCAAATTAAAATGGCACCCGCAGACTTAGAAAAACCACCTTCAACACAGTATAGGGACCTTCTGTTACAAGGTGATGCCCTTTAGGCTCAAGAATGAAGGGGTAACATATCAAAGGGCAATGGTGACTTTGTTTCATGACATGATGCATAAGGAAATTGAAGTTTTTGTTGACGATATGATCACTAAATCCAGATCTGAAGAAGAACACCTTGTCAACCTAAGGAAGTTGTTTGAACGATTAAGGAAATACAAACTTAGGTTGAACCCAAAAAAGTGTAGTTTCGGAGTGAAATTGGGAAAGTTATTGGGATTTATTGTTAGCCAAAAAGAAATAGTGGTGGATCTAGACAAAGTGTGAGCAATACTAGAAATGCCACATCCTCGCACTGAAAAAGAAGTTCGGGGTTTTCTAGGAAGATTAAACTATATTGCTAGATTTATTTCCTAGTTAACTGCAATTTGTGAGCCAATATTCAAGTTGTTGTGCAAAAACCAAGTCATTCAATGGAATGAAGATTGTGAAGTAGCCTTTGACAAAATCAAATAGTACCTACCCAGTGTGTCCGCCAACGCTTATCTCTCTAGAAAAGTAGTACATACCAGTGACGACAAGGTTGTGCTTCGATTGTACCAACAATATAGCGAAATACGAGGTCTGTGCTATGGGGATTCGAGCAACCATAGAATTTAAAGCAAAATTCTTGAACGTATATGATGATTCCGCACTGGTTATCCACCAAATAAAGGGAGAGTGGGAGACTAGGGATCAAAAATTTATTCCTTATCAAGCGTATATCAAAGGACTAATGGAGTATTTTGATGCCATAGTATTCCACCACATTCCGCGAGAAGAAAACCAACTGGTTGATGCTCTTACTACCTTATCATCCATGTTCGAACTAAATCAAGAGGGAGAGTTGCAAGCAATCAAAATGAAGAGTCACGAACACCCATTTTACTGCCATTTCATTACAGAAGAACTAGATAGCAAACCTTGGTATTTCGATATCAAGCAATACATCAAGGATCATGAATATCCTGAAACAACCACCGAGAATGATAAACAGAAGTTAAGAAGATTGGTTGCGAACTTCATGTTGAATGGAGATATGTTATATAAGAGAAATCTTGATATGGTCCTCCTCAGATGTGTCAATGCCAAAGAAGTAGAGCTGATTTTGAGGAAAGTTCACGAAGGAACCTTCGGGACTCACATGAATGGCTATTCTATGGCTAGGAAAATATTAAGGGTTGGTTACTTCTGGTTGACCATGGAGAACGACTGCTGCGTACATGTGAGGAAATGCCACAAATGTCAAGTGTATGAAAACAATGTTAATGTTGCGCCAACAAATTTGAATGTCTTAACTTCTCCATGGCGTTTCTCTATGTGGGCTATAGATGTCATCATGGTTATAGAGCCAAAGGCATGAAACGGATATCATTTCATCCTAGTAGCAATCGATTACTTTACCAAGTGGGTGGAAGCCACTTCCTACGCCAATGTGACGAGGAAAGTAGTGGCAAAATTCATAAGGACAAAGAATGACCCAAATGTGTGTTCAATGTGCTAAGTGGAGCTTATGGGTGTTAAGAAAAATTAGTCTAGAGAAGGGTCCTTTTTTAGCACAGAAGCAGCTGAGCATACCTTGAAAATGTTGAGTAGAAAGAATACCTCAGAAGGAAGGAAGGTCATACATGGAGGAAACCTCCATGTGAAGAAACCCTATCCATTAAGTGTTAGGACGCCAATAACTTGTTAGCATTTTGCTTTACATGGCAAGTGCACCATTCGCAAAATGTAACAATTGATAAATATATCATTCTCTCTAAAGAACTTGTGCAATACATAACAATAAATGTAATTGATAACTAATTTAGACTACAAATTATTTCTATTGGTTAAATTTTGAGAAACGAAACAATGAAATTGTGCAAAAGCAATTAAAATTATTCTTTTGGTATTTTTTTCAAGCATTTTGAATGCGGAAAAGATTAGAAGTGGTATGGAATGCTATTTCCAGAGTTAGACCTCACCAAACCTCTCTCTCGTGAATAAAAATATTTACCTTTTTTCCAAACAAATGTCAATGTCAACCCACAAGAATACCTAAACCCTAATTCCTTAGGTGAAAGAGCCTAAGTTTACATACTAACCATCAATTACTTGATCAATTAAATAAACAAGACTTGTTTTTGCCACAAGGGTCTTAAGATAACAAATGAATCATGTTGTTTTGTTAGACTAAATTATTCATTAGGTATTTTGATTCAGTTCTATATTACAAAAGATATTTCCCAATACTCCAAGAAGCAAATATCATGCAATGGGTGATAAAGCCACGACAAGCACTAAACACAGAAACAAAATACTAACATTGAATGGAAAAAACAATTATATGAACATTAATATTGATTATATTAGAATTCAATTGATTTCAAACCCCAACAACAATGGATTTAGCTCCTCATTCTCATGAAGAGAACAAACAAGGAAAGGATGAACAATGGAGGAAGATTATACGCGAAGAGGAGAAAACCTCTAAACCCTAGATGTCGTCCAAGGCTACATGTTTTTATCACAAGCCTACTCCAAATGAAGTGTAGGAGTGCCTAACCCTAACAGAAAGACCTCTTTAAATAATCAAAAGGTGTTAACTTAGTGTCCTTCACGCCTGGCACAAGTCTTTCGGTACTTAGCGCAATTCCGTGCAATGGCTCTCGGCCCAACTAGCACCCGGCCAAATTATCAGCAGCAACACTCAACTTTTCTCCTTATTTGCTCCTAATGGATTTCAATCTTGCTCTTCTTGACCCAAATGTCTCTATTCATTTATTAAACCAAAATTATGGGAATTAGTGGTATAATTTGATTATAAAAATCAAGTAACCAATTTTTATAAAAAGCATAAAAATATAAAATTTAGCAAGTTCCAAGCTTAAAAGGAGTTAATTTTGTTACAAAAATTGACTAGAAATAATGGTAAAATTAACATTATCAAATGCGTAGTGTTGTATCATCTCTTAGATGAAATACTTGCATCTTACAAATGATGCATGATTCATATTTTATGCTTTGTGATTTTTAACATTAAATCAAAATCATAGGCTATTATTTTTTTCCTTAACAAATACTCACTCGCTTTAGTAACTTATCTCTAACACTTAAGTAAGCTTGATTTCACGCTTAAGCAACCTACCTCCCATGCTTAAGTTTACTTGATTTATGTCTTAAGTGGTTATTGTAATATATATCGTTTTAAGTATTAAATACTCGTTGCGAACGACACAATCATACTCAACCAAATTTGCATCTCTCGCTTTCTTAATCGCATGTAAACTCGCATTAAGTGACATGTGACACTCGCTTATACAGTGAGTTGAAGCAAAACTTCGTTTCACTTACGATATTTATTGTCTCATTTCAAACCACATGTTTTCTTTCAAATGAGGATTGTGCCAGACCACTATGAACTCATACAAGCACTCAAATGATTTTGTGATAATCTTTCTATTATAATTTGTGACAAATAGTTATTTATTATTTTTATTCACTATTATGACTTTGTCGCAATGCTTTTCATATGATTACTTGTGATGGAGTAATATTTTCCTTCACGAAAATGTGATACTCTTTTTGCAACGACTTTATATTTTATTACAAATTTTATCACAAAAATTTGTAACAAATTATTCTGTATTTTGTAACAATTTTTTCTTTAATTTGTGACAAACTATTTTTGTAATAAAATATATTTTAGTAGTAAATCCATCCATCCAAATAAACCGAAAATCATATTGAGGCGGTTTGAATCATGTTTGTCTTTGTTAAAATTTTAGCGGAACGACATCATTTATTGAGATATTTTTAAATTATTCAACCAATAGCATCTCATGTTAAAATGTTTGAAAAAAGTATCATATTAATAAATTAATAAACTGGTTTAGTTTGAATTTGATTGTTGGAAAAGGATGGTACTCAAACCAATTAACTTTTTTTTTTGTAATTGTAAACAAAAATAAATTTCAGCACCTGACTCAACCATGCTTTTTAAACAGGTTCAGATGATGGGAATTCATCGTCTGCTTAGACAAGACCCTAATAACCTCTTAATTAAAAAACTGGTTTGCCCTATTTCACCTCATTACTCAATCATTATGAACTTGGATCATAAAACCTGTTTAAATCGGGAAAATATTGAATGAAAAGAAAAATATTAGTAAAATAATATGTGCTACTCGTGGACCATATGAAATATGAATACGTAGATACTGCAATCGTTAAAAAGTAATGATACCATGATTCATTTCCATATGTTTTTATGAGAATTTATATCCAATAAAATCACTGCTACAACCACCCTGTACATTGGGCCAGTAGTACTTGCGCAAGCAACTTCTGAACACCAACAAAAAGTAGATAATAATAACTACGATTACATTATGACAGGACAAACCAAAGCAAGTGAAGAAACAAGCGGAGTTAAAAACAGCTAGATGTAGGCCATGATGCATTTAAAGCATAGTAATATCAATATATTTCTATTTAGAATCATTTGCTACATTACCACTTAGTCAGAACTGTGCACATGATGGTTAGAAGTGAACCTTTAGTAAATTAAAAGTTAGGATTATCACTTTAGTGAAATAAAATAACTGAAAGTATGATAACTTTTTTATTACGAGATACTTTATTTTAGAAAGAAAAAAGAAAGGAAAACCTAAATGATGATACTTATAGATTAATCTTTTGGATTGAATTGTTTTACATGCTTAATTACCAAACTTGTGCATGTCAACTTCTTTAAAGGAGAAGACAACGTGTTAGCAGTTCAATAAATGGAAGTTATCAATTCTCTACCTCAATAGACTAATATTTTAAATTGAATTTGTTTTATGTACTTGAGTAAACAAACTAAACAGCAATAAGTGAGAATTGATAGGTCATTTAATTATATAGTTGATTGGGTTGGTATCTTATTGGGTGGAAAAAATAAAACATTAATCTAATATGCTTTATAATTGGACTTGTCCAATAATAGCATCGAAATTAAATTCAAATTCATATTTTCTAAGATAAAATAGTTTTAATATTTATAATTTGGTTTGATATTACTTTTAAAACTAGTATTTTTTTTAAATAATTTAAAATCAAAGATAATAAATAAATATTGAGAATATTACACATTTAAGTAAGTGAACACGCAAAAACCTTTAATCGGCAGCAAACTCTATTCACAGTAATAATAAGTAATATAACTATGGTATTTCTCCCATAAAGATATTTGTGTTGCAGTGAAAATATAAAAGCCACTTGATTTGTTGTTCATCTGCAGTATCTTAGCTGGAGATATGCAAGTTGTGCAAAAACCATTAATCGCTGGGCCAGGTTGCATTTACACGCAGTAGCTGTCAAAAGTAATTGAAGCTTTGTAAATTCTTTATGTTGTTCAATTTTCATATGCATTATATATATATAACATGATTGTTGCTGGTTACATGCTGGCTCCTTAGTATCTAGAAGAGAGGCTTTATGTAAATTGTTCTAAAATTAAAAAATTTCCAATAACGTGACGACTTTAGTATATTCGAAAAACCATTTTGAGGCACTATAATTACACCATTTCATTATCTATTAGTGGTAGCCAAAGCCATTTAATTTGTCACAACAAAGACAAGAATAATGGTAAGTATTAAACTCAAAACTGAGTTTTTTTTTTTTCTTCGGCAGAAATTTGAATGGTTAAGAATCGCTATTTTAATTTTGATTTATTTTTTTATTTTAATTGTAGATTAATATTATGAGTAAAGAAATGACTTTGAAGACCCTATTTCAAAATTATATATTACATTTTTTTATTTTTACAAGAAATAGAGTAGAAATATATCATTAAGAATAAAAATTTATTTATTTTTCATCTTTTTAGCTGAAAATTAAAATATTCATATACTCTTGCTATTAAATTGGTATGATGAATATGTGACCAATAATTTGTTATTGTCTTGACTCACATAGACAATAAATTACGACAATTGGAGCATTCAAATAAAAGTCCTTTTAGGATCTCAAGATGGTTGGGAGGTGGTCTAAGAAGATTTTGAAGAAATAGAAAATATCACTCGATATTCAATTACACAAAACAAAACGTTGAAAGAGCCGCTATCACAAGATAAGGTAGTTTTGTAAATGTTAAAAAGAGCTTTAAGCTGAGTTCAAAAGGGAGAATGAATTAAAGTTTCAAAACTTTTCGCAAGAGATTACATGAAAGATCGAATGAAAGAATAGATTTTCTCAATTGGATTAATTTACTACGGTTTCAGTACTACACAGTAGAAAAATAATTAATTGAAAAGTAAAACCAATCAATTGAAATTTCGGTTAGTACAAATTAACAAAAAATTAATTAATTCAATTAATCAAACAACTAGTTCAATTTTCTCATCAAAAATTCAACCAGTTGAATGTAATCAATTTGATTTGCAAAACCGAATTCAAATTTCTTAGATACTTGCAGGAAAAACTCAAATTCAAATTTCTTATGAACACAAGGGTTGTGGGAAAAATTTTCAATCATTGATAGATGACTTTGACAATGTTGTATATGCAATCAAGTAGTCAAGATATTTGGAAGAAATTATCTCGATGGCTTGCTTAAAGCACATAAACAATAAAAGAAGAAAAAGAAACAGGAAAAGTTCTAGAGGAAGCCTTACAACAAAGATGATCATCAAGGAGAAAAAGGTGATGTATATGCAACACAACCGAGAAAGAGAACAAGGATGCGGAGGTCGTGGTTACGGTCGCAGCGCAGATTGTCGTCGTGGAAACAACAATGAAGAAAGAGGACAAATGAACTAGCAAAAAAGGTGTGGACGAAGTCACTATCGTGGAAGAGGTGGTCGTTCAAATCGTCCAAATATCAAATGTTATAGTTGTGTAAAATATGGACATTGCAAAAAGGATTGTTACACCGAGAAGAAAGTGGAAGTAGATGTAAATTTAGTCAAGGAAAATGAGACAAAAGATGAAGGGATTCCCATGATGACTAATGAAGGTATCACTCTGGATAGTGACATGGTGTGGTATTTGGACACTGGTACTAGCGATCTTATGTGTGGGCACAAACACCTTTAGTTGATATATAAGAAATAAAAGATGGACATGTGTCTTTCGAAGACTTAGTGAAGAATATAGTCAAAGACTAAGGAAAAATAAGTTTTTCCTAAAAGGATATAAAAGAATGTAATATGGAGGATGTCTATCATGTATTGAGTTGAAAAGTAATATTCTTAGTATGGAAATTATTGGAGAAATAATGTTTGATTTTCATGAAAGATCGGATGTTGCACTTGGAGGACAAAAATGGTGGGTTGCTCACACATGTAGAGATGGAAAAGAATTGGATGTTCAAACTCGATGAAAGATAAAGGTCCTTGCTCTCAAGCGTGAAGGGAAAGTTGTTGCAAAAAAAAAATAATCTTAAAACATCTAGAGCATTAGAAGTGTAAAATAAGTTTTAGCCAAGTTCAAGAGGGCGGTGAATAGAACTCCTTTAAAAATTTTCGTAAATGTATTTTTCAATTTGAGGAATGAAAAATCTTTAAATAAATTATTCAAGATGATATAAAATGCAATCAGCAAAGGTACAAAACTAATTCCAGAATAATAGCAATCACACAGGACCAGTAAACTGAAGACAAATTTTAATTTTGGAAAACCAGTAGACTGCAAGTTTTGGAAAAACAATGTACAGTAAAACCAGTTGTTTAAAGATTAATTCAAGAAATTAAAGAATTCGATCAATTCCAATTTAGCAATGAATTACTGATTCAAGAACCTGTGATTAAACAGAACAGACTTTGTTTAATATCAGAAAATTGTTTTTAACCACTAATTTCGGAAAGTCAATTTTTTTTGAAAAACAGATTGATGAAAAAAAAATCCATTGAATTAGAAAATTGTCTGTTTCAGAAAAGAATCGAATAAACTATTTATAGATGTATTTTATGATTTAAGAGATACTAAAATATTAATCAGAACCAATCAATTAAACAAGTTAATGAGTTTTTATCAGATTCTGCAAAATCAAGAAGATTAACAAGATTTATCAAGAACAGTCAAGAGAGAGCAAGAGAGAACAAGACACAACAAATTATCCTGGTTCACCTTTCCACAAGGGCTACGTCCAATCCCTTACACCACTGTAAGGATTTCCACTATGAAAAAGATCTAACAGATCAGTTTACAACACAATCTTGCAACCCACAAGAATACACTGGACCCTGCAGAAAACAATCCGTTGAAACCTACAGCAGATCAAGAACTATACAGTACTGTATAACCCAGAAAACCCCTTACTGATCCCCTCATCAAGTTACAACCTGTACAGAACCCACTGTACAAACAGAATTACCACACGAGGTAACTCACACCAGAATAAAATCCAATACAATGAAAGAATTCAAATAACCACAATGGCACAAGCACTTATATACAACAACAAATTGTAAAAGTAATAAGAGCAAGAGTATAGAAGGCTTATTCAGAATGCTCAGATCAATAGTATAGCAGAAGCAGTCAATTCAAAGCTCCAACAGTATTGAGAAAACAGTTCTTGAAGAGCTTTTCGAATGATCTTGATCACAAAAGCTATTAGGAGTTTTTTCTCTCTCTTGGAAAAACTCAGAGCACTTGATTGAAAAATGTTTCAGAATGATTTCGTTATGTTCCAAAATTCCATGCCAACTATTTATAGACAACTGTCATTTAAAATTCAGTCGATTGTTTTGTTAAATAGTCGACTGTTTTTCTCCAGTTAGTTAAAACAGTTGTTCAAAACTCAAAATCTGATTTTAGTAATTTCTCAAAACCTTAGTTAAATTAGATTTGAAAACATGGAGTTTATCCTTGATTGAAAATGGTTATAATGCTGACTTGAATCAAACTTGCCACACAACACACAACCCTAAGTTCTAGATTGAGCCTTTCAATCTTCATGAAATCTTCATCCAATCCACATATAATCACATGGTCTTGAACTTTTTCACATGGTTGGCTTCATCAAATCTTCATAGCAACTCATTGGTGCTAACAAGAAGTCTAGATGGTAGAGACGGAAGCTGCAAACAATAAAGTGCAGGTTGTTGCTCATGTGATGGAAGATGGAGTTTTCAACAGTTGATGAAGGAGGTGATGTAGTTGTTCAATAAGACGATATGCAAGACCCGATATTGGATTCAATGCTTAGTAATCTAAGGTGGAAAGATGATGAATTTGAACTACTGACCATAAAATCAGAGACAATTAAGAGTGCTATTGGTAGGTCTAGACATACTATGGATCTATCTGCACCTGATTTCACTTTAAGCATTTATGCTACATCATTAAGAAATAAGGGTGAGATTCAAAATGAAATTTTAGTATTGAAAAGGAAGACACTTGCATTTAGGTGCAAGGGGGAGATAGAAGAGGTTGATGAAATTTTAAAGCATGCCAAAACTTTAGAAGCCCAATTAAAAGATTTTGGGAACTAAAACAAAGACTTGTGACTCAATGTTTCCAAGGATAAAGATTCTCTCTGGTTGAATCATTTGATTTCTAGGAAATGCATGGAAATTTGAGAGTGGCTACTGAAATTCATTATTCTTTAGCCTCATTTATGGTTTGGTTAAATGGTAAGTATTCATTGACTACTGGGAAGAATATTTTAAGTGAAAATGCTTGAAAGGGATGAAAAACAAAACATAGGTCATGGCTCCTCAGTTGGATACTTTACGGATATGTTAGATTTACTTATGAGTAATAGTAGCAATAGTTTTGTATTTTGAAGGAGATGATTAGAATGAAAGGTCATAAAGGTTCGAGTTTAATGGAGGAATTTGTTAAGTATCAAACTCAAAAATAATCAGTTTGTTAAGGAGCATTCATTTTTGTTTAGGAAAGATTTGAATGACAAAGATTCACTACTTTTAATGAATTTGAAGAGTCTATTTTGAGAATATATATATATATACAAAATAGACTCTTCAAATTCATTAAAAGTAGTGAATCTTTGTCATTCAAATCTTTCCTAAACAAAAATGAATGCTCCTTAACAAACTGATTATTTTTGAGTTTGATAC
>Ga0123340_1004568_pt1 | contig 13139 bp, 9 predicted proteins | sample SirMexnodulemix_FD_89961 | JGI IMG/M metagenome (GOLD analysis project Ga0123340, IMG submission 89961) | Root nodule microbial communities of legume samples collected from Mexico - Siratro Mexico nodule mix | ecosystem: Host-associated > Plants > Roots > Nodule | place: Mexico: Nepantla... | reverse complement strand
TCCCCTCCCCGACTTCAACTTCCAATTCTCCCCCAACTGGTCCCACAACCTCCTCCTCCAAACAGCACGCGCCTTCGCCGACAACAACAGCACGCGCCTCCACCACCTCCTCTGGATGCTCAACGAACTCAGCTCTCCATACGGCGACACCGATCAAAAGCTCGCCGCGTATTTCCTCCAAGCCCTGTTCAGCCGCGTCACCGACGCGGGAGACCGAACCTACCGAACCTTAGCCTCGGCGTCGGAGAAAACATGCTCCTTCGAGTCAACGAGGAAGACGGTATTGAAATTCCAAGAAGTCAGCCCCTGGACAACTTTCGGACACGTGGCGTCCAACGGCGCCATCTTGGAAGCCTTAGAAGGAAACCCCAAATTGCACATACTGGACATCAGCAACACCTATTGCACCCAATGGCCAACCCTTCTAGAAGCATTGGCAACTCGAACCGACGAAACTCCGCACCTCAGGTTAACCACCGTCGTCACCGGGAGAACCGGTAACTCCGTGCAGCGCGTCATGAAGGAAATCGGAACAAGAATGGAGAAGTTCGCGCGGCTCATGGGCGTTCCCTTCAAGTTCAACGTCGTTCATCACGCCGGCGATCTCTCCGACCTCAATTTCTCTGAGCTCAACCTCAAAGACGACGAGGCCCTGGCCATCAACTGCGTGAACGCGCTGCATTCGGTTTCCGCGGCGGGGAACGCCCGCGACGCGTTGATATCGTCGTTGCAAGGGTTGCAGCCCAGGATCGTGACGGTGGTGGAGGAGGAGGCGGATTTGGACGTGGGAATCGAGGGCTACGAGTTCGTGAGAGGTTTCGAGGAGTGTTTGAGGTGGTTTAGGGTTTACTTCGAGGCGCTGGACGAGAGTTTTGCGAAGACGTGCAACGAGAGGCTGATGCTGGAGCGCGCGGCAGGGAGGGCGGTGGTGGACCTGGTGGCATGCTCGCCAGCGGATTCCCTGGAGCGTCGGGAGACGGCGGCGCGGTGGGGGACGAGGCTGCATAGGGGAGGACTAAGCGCGGTGCCGTTCAGCGAAGAGGTTTGCGACGACGTTAGGGCGCTGTTGAGGAGGTACAAGGAGGGTTGGTCGATGGTACCGTGCTCCGACACCGGGAATATTCCTTTCGTGGAAGGAAACTCCGGTGGTGTGGGCCAGTGCATGGAGGCCTTAACGTAAACTCACGACGAGACGATGATCGTGTCGCAATCGTATCATGTGGCTGGCTTTGACGTGGGTGAATACCTCGCACGTGTGCTTGGTTTTTTTGGCACGTGCGCAAGGATGATGGAGTTTTCTTTCAGTGTTATAATTATCGGGCTTTATTTATTTACTTCCTTTTTTGTTCTTTTGGTTAAATATATAAGTTTGGTTAGACACCGGGATTCATGGGCGTTTGCTTGTGTTAAAAAGGAACTAAGTAAATTATTTTTTGTTAACATTTTATGATTGATTTTTTGTTTACCAAACAATAGCTTGTGGCTTTCCATCCATCCATATTTGTATGAACTATATCTATATAATATATATATAGAGAGAGTAATTGATTGACATGGTTTTCGTCTCATGTATGTATATCATCCATCAACTCCTCAAAAAATTTTATTTCCTTTTTCAACCTTAAAGAGGAGACACAAAAGTTGTAAATTTCAGAAAGTTATCAGTGGGCTTCCGTTATTAACCATGGAATATATGTTCATATTTCACATTCGTCCATATATAGCTTCGTCCCAAGTTTTATCATTTTCGCTGTTTACTCGGATGGTTTTAAGATATTACTAAGTTTAAAGAAAAGAAATACTTTATTTTTAATTTTAAAATAACTAATATTCTATAATGAACTTGAGAATCTTGAATCTTATCAACTTAGTTCAGGAAGAGCTTTCCCTACAGGTGGTTCTGGTCCCAATTTGAGCAGAGATAAGGTGCATAATTGTTTGTGTTGGCAGCTAGCTAACTGCAAAACCTCTGAAACCAGGGAATGCTATTACTTATTACTAATAGAACCTTGTATTTTGACAACATTGAATATCGTTTATAAAGTAGTTTAACCCAACATAATGATGGTAATTTCCTTTTCTTACATGGGTCAAAGATAAAACTGACGTGGAAACAAGGAAACACGCATGCATGATATATGTATAATCTTTAGGAGTTTAACAAATAATGAAGGTTTGGGATTTTGGGGCCACAGAATCTTGGGAGTTAGCATGCTACCTTGAGTTAGGTTATGGTTTTGGAGGAATCCATTGAAAGGCGTACAATAATTAGTGACTTTAAGGATTTTAGACTAGTGCTCTGCATGTTATGTCTAAGATGCATGCTCTTCTTTTTCTATCTTTTTTCTCCATTCTCACCACCTCAAAGTCTAAAGCGTATCATCTTTACATTTCACAAACATTTCAGCTTTTACCCTCTTGTGCCCCCACAAAAGCCTCACCTTTTTCATGAAGCCATGGCTTGAGGGTTCACATATATAGGTGTCTCTTGCCCATCAAACCCATATACATTCTAAGTACATAAACAATGAAAAAAAATATGTGGGTATATATATTAATATTGGGTTCATCTTTTTAGGTTTGTGTATCTTAAACTTGTATATTGATGGTACTTGCCCCCTCCAACTTGTTACATATCACAAGCACCCTCCCTTTTGCACCTTTTTCCCGGTTGTGTTATAAAAAAATGTGGATCTGCTTTTGTTCAGTGTTTATTTAAAGAGTGTTTGATGCTGGCCCATACCTTCTACATGTTTAAGCTTTAGTCTCCTTTTTCTATAGAATTGACAACGACCAGTTTACGCCTTTTGTTTTTATGGGACCATGTTCAAGTAGAAAGCCAACTTAAGCTTAATTTTCCAACTCATAGTACTTCAGGATTTTGTCCCTCTGTCTGTGTTTTCCACTTTGAAACAAAACCCCTACCTCTTCTTTCCGACAATAATAGAGTTGTTAATTTTCAATAATGCAACATCTCAACAATAATGAACAAAGAAAACTGGGATTCGGGACTTTCAATCAAATTATACTGATGTGGCATATCCTACTTTGTTTTTGGATCATATTTGATTATGGCTTTATGCAGTTGAAGAGCCTACAGCAGTTCTAGGGCCAGCTACTTTGAAATAGCTTATAGGCTTCCCCATACTAGGCCCACTATCAGGTCTGTCTAAAATCAGCTCAACATGACATATCTTTGTTTAGCAAAACTTGGCCCAAATTCTTTTGCAGAGAAATTGACCAATGATGAACATATTTGGCACCAAAAGAAAAAAAACAAAAAGTATTTAAAGCTTAATATTAATTTTATTTTTTTGTAGAGATTTTAAGCTGATCGATCTGGATTAAAAATCGTTAAAAAATAAATAATGGCTCATTTCCAACTTCTTTGTTGGAAATTCTTGCTTTATAATCGTGCCATCTATGGAGCGAATCAATAAAAGGATTTAAAAATATTTTGCAAAATAAAAATAGTTAAACTTGTAGGGAAGACATCAGTGTTAAAAATGGAGGAAAATAGTCATGGAAACTCATAAATAAGAATGTCTAATCTATTATTATATTAACTTAAAGTTTTAAGTAATAACTAATGAAATAAATCATAAAAGATAAAAACTTCAACAACGAAATAATTATTATCTAAAATTTATTTAAAATAAAAAATATCTAAAATTTATTTAAAATAAAAAATTTATTATCTAAAATTTATTTAGAATTCAAAAAGTTCTCCTATTCCATGAAAATTCCGAGCTTTAACTTCAAATCGTTTTCATCATAATCATTTCTTTAACTTCTCCTTTCTTTGTATAAAACATTGGTTCTTTGACAATGAGAAAAAGAAAACAAGAACTTTCAACTTTTCCTTGTTAGTGAAAGACTGTGGAAAATGGAAACATCATTATGTTTTCCTAAAAAAAAAAAAAAGAAAAGAAAAGAAAAACACCTCTCACTGTTTCACAACTATTTGCTCTTGTACATCAAACTTGTCAAGATCTCAAAGTTTATAAAATATTGGTTGAATTAGTAAAAAAAATTAAGCCATAAAACTATGACAATAAGCTTTAATCTAAGCACTAGTTAAATTTTCTCTCAATGTAAGTGTGAATTAGTGTAAGGGATGTTACATAAACCTTAAGATGTGAAAAACAATTTTTTTCTCTATTATCCATAAAACATTAAAAAAATTGGTAAAAGAACTTTCAAAAGACATATTTGTACTATAATTAATCATAAAATAAATCATTCAATATAATATTTAACTCAACCTATCTGTATTTAATACTTACGAATTTTTTTTTTCCCTTAGCCTGATCAACGATTTCTTTTCACTTTTAATGATAAGTTAAGAAAAAAGTATTTGACTCTTAAAATCATTACAATAATTAGAAAGAAAGACGTTACAACTAGACACAGGAAGAAAAACAAATTAAAAAACAAGGATATAGTTAAACTGAATATGCAAGGTTCATAAAAATTTTTAAGGATTTATATTTGGTAAATTGTTATAAATTAGTTTTATTTTTCCGCTAGAAAAGTTTCTAGTGTTTTCTATTGTTTTGGAAGGTTTTACATCATAAATTACCTTTAGACATGTGTTCTATATGCTTCTTTTTTAAGAAACATAAAGAATCTCTTTTATATATTTTATTCAATTGCTCTATCATCTCCTAAATTTAGGATTATATCAAATGTTTTTCCTGAGTTTTCTCCTCTTTTTATTAATGATATTATTTATTTCTTAAAGCTTACAATGAATCTCTTAGTTAATCTTGACAGGTTGACATCTGTTACTTACTTTATTTGGATGATATGGAGGATGAGAAACCATGTTAAGTTCCAAAAAAGCATTTATGTTTGCTTCACTATCCAGATTATTAAAAGTTTCATCAAAACTACAGATTCTTTCCGAAAATACATGCACAATGACATTATTGACTTCAATTTAATTGGAAATTTCCTGAGGCTAGTTGGGTGAAGGTCAACACTAATGATGTTGCTAGAGAGTGTCCAGGTTTTTTGGTCAGTGTAGGTATTTTTTTTATGATAGTATGAGTGAGTATATATGTAGTTTCTCCTCTTTCTTTGGAGTCCAATTATGCTGAGGTTATGAGGTCATTTTGGCTAATGAGCTTTCTTGAAATAAAAGCTTCAAATGTATTTGGTTTGGATGTAACTCTTCCTTGCTTTGTCAAGCTTTTGGTTTGCTTAATGTTATTCCTTAGTCTTTGAGACAGAGATGGGAAAAGTGTATGAGTATCACATTTAATTCAAAGTTTTTCATATTTTCCATGAATGAAATCATTGTGTCCACAAACTGACTTCAGTTGTCTTGAGAATATATTAGATTTTAAATGGTATAATGTTTCACCTGTTATTATTAGGTTAGACTTTTTTTCACAATATATATCAACTCCCTTTATTTCATTTTGTTTAGTTTAATTGGAGAGTTGTGTTGTCTTTTCTTATCATAGGCCTAATCTTCTCTAATTTTGTATTTTTTTTCTTTTTTCTTATAATATAATATTATGTTTCGTGTGATAGTATATGATTATTGAATGATAGTATATGATTATTGGACTTTGAGATGTTAATCTAACTAATGCATGAATTTTATAAAAAAAAAACTGAATATTTAAATAAACATAAACAATGCTTGACTATACATTTAAAAACTTCTCAACAAAATCCATGCTGAGTCTCCTCAAACTAAGACGAAGTGGCTTCAATTGAAAGATGTCAAGTGCAGTGCATGTTCTTGAGACTGCAATTTCTATGTCAAAGTCCTCGAAAGAGTGAGTGAATTTTCTACCAAGTAGTATATGTACATGCAACTAGGTAAGATATACAGTGAGTCTTCATTTATGACAAGCTAAAAAGTTATACATATCATATGACATCATGGAACATAGATATAATGTCAATATAACAAATGCCAAATATTTAGGACACAGATTACTCCATAACATTGTCTTCCGAGTGAAAAGCTATCATTTATCTAGTATAGTATTTTGATTGATTGATCTTTCAGTCTTTAAAAGTGTATATTTTTCAAGTTAGTCCTTGAAAGCTAAATAAAAAGTTCCTAAAGAGTAACTTTCATTTTTCACCTTCAACTTTCATCGCTCACCTTCCTTTCACCTTACATTTAGGAGTAAATTATATTTTAATAATAACATGCAAGGATTAATTTTCTTTTTAATGATAACATATAGGTATCTACATGAAATGAAAACTGAATGTGAGAAATGAAAGTTACTTTCATGGACTTAATTTCATTTATTTAAATTCTAGGACTAAACTGAAATAATTTTACACTTTCAAGGTCTAAGTTGATCATTCTACCCGATATTTTCATTTGTACTTATTTGAACATTTAAACATGAATAACAGATAAATATAAGATATAACCAAAGAGTATATGAAATATGTGTAAAAGAAATTATAATAAGAGACTCTTTAATACTCTTTCTAGCAGATATTATTTGTTAAAATTGATTGAAAATTATAAAATCACAAGTAAGATTCATTAAATAAGTGAGACTTACAATTGTGATCCTATCAAACTTTAGTCTATACAGCAAAAGATGTACCAAAAAAGTATGTTGGAGAGTGAGTTATTATATTTCTGGTATCTGTAAAGTTGAAGAATCAGTACTTCTTTGATGACCACAAATGTACAACGATGTTTATCAAAAAGAGAAAACAAGTGTTCAAGAAAAAACCAAATTACTTGAATGTGCTCCACCCCTGAGGCAGCCTCCATTTTCTATGCCAATAGATAGAAACTCTTGACCACAGTGGTAATCTAGAACTGTACACTGGGGCTTGATCAGTAGGTCCTTCCACTATCAAAGGCAACCAAACATATCTTGAGTCCCTTAAGTCTGATGGATTCCATCTATCAGCCATGAAAATGAATGAACCTGGGAAACCAGGTAGGGGAAGCACAAAAGTGCTTTGAGCAAGAAAGGTAGCAATTCTAAACATTTTGTTCCCTCCAACACATGGATTTCCCAGTGTTTCCCAAGGCCCCAGGATTGACTCTGCTGCATGAGCCAGTGCTTCATTTGGGGCCCATCCCGTGCAGCCTGATGTGATCATGTAATATGTACCTTGGTGTTTGAACACAGCTGGTGCTTCTCTGCGCTGTCCCACAAAAACTCTTCTCATCACAGGCACCAAGTTCAGATAATCCTCAGTCATGGGTCCAATGTGCAGTACGTTGTTTTCTTCAGAGGAGTAGATAAGGTATGCCACACCATCCTCATCTTTGAAAACTGTCATATCCCTGCTTTCATATCCGTGGGGCCTTTGGCTACCAACATATTCAAATGGACCATCAGGCGTATCACTAATTGCTACGCCAACAGCAGCTTTTGTATAATTGCCATCGTCAATGTGCATCCACATGACATACTTTCTGGTTTTCTCGTTGAAAATTACTTTTGGCCTCTCAAGCACATTGGACTTGTATAGGTCGTGGGTTCCATTCATTTCCTCCGCAGCCAATACAATACCTTCATTTTTCCATGTCCATAAGTCCTTAGAAGAATAGCAACCAACTCCTATAATGTCCACCTGATGGAGAGAAAGAGAGATAAAGGCTAGATTTTTTGTCACCAGGGTATGCAGCTTAGTATCACATACATGTTTGATTGTGAAAAAAAAGACACCTTCAGTAGGCTCATATCATAGTAATAACATCATTATTCTCACAAAACTGCCTTGCAAACAGTTATCTATAAATCTTTCCATAATCACGAATATGTTAATGTTGAAGAAACAAGGTTACTGCATAATCCGTAAAAGTGTATAGGGATAGAAGGCAAAATCGGTAAAAGCATAATCGACAGTGGACATGGGGACCAAAACACCCTGCAACAAACACACTAGTGCTACCACAGAAAAAAATAAAAATAAAAAAACTGTCCAAGCTATTTGATGCAGAAACAAAAGTTTACCTTGGTCATTCCATATATGAACTTGCTATTGACATGGGGAAGGTCCAAGGGGCCAAGATCTTTTCCTTTTTTTTTTCTTTTAAATGTAACGCTATGTAAAATCTTCTTAGAGTTGTGTAAGAACTAAAAGGGATTGGAGAATTTAGGAGAAACAAGTCTTTGTTGATCAACAGAATTTGAGAAAACTTACATGTCTTGGCAGTAAAAACATATTGTTTCAGAAAAGAACCTGTACTCAGTGGATTTCTGAGCCTTGATGGGACATATAAGCTATGGAAATTTCAGTCAAAGCAGAAGGTCTCATCTTGGTAAAGTACTAACCCATCGTCATGCCTTAGCTCAACTTCGTCAAAGTTGAAGTGTATCCTCCCTCAAAGAAGGTATATCATTGATTTGATTGGCAAGACTGGTTTATTGGAAGCTAAGCCATGTTAGATCCTGATAAATCCTACTGTCAAACTTGCAGAAAATGATGGTAATACGTCTGCAGATGCAGAACGGTGAAGAAAATTGGTTGGGACACCTAATTAACTTGCAGTCACACAAGCTTTGACACAGATTTTTCTCTTAGTGTGGTGACTGATTAGTAAACTAACATCCTCCGAGGACAGCCAGTTGAGAAGTTTTCTACACTTTGAAATCCAAATGGAGCTCCTACGCAAGGCATATCTTATGGTGACTGTGTTCACTGCGAGGTGGACAATTTGTCTGACACAATTTGGGCTGGTTCAATTTGAAAGAAACAAACAGTGGTGCATTCCAGTACAGTATTTCTATGCCCAACTCTGTCATCTGTGTTTGTTACAAGGATACTAAGGCCTAAACTAAATCTCTCGGTATGTTTCATCCATTAAATACATGTCTATACAGGTAACTAGGGGTAAAGAAGGATCAATGCATGTGGCAAACTCAAATGTGAATCTTTAGGCTTTATTCTCTGTTTACTAAGCAAAGGATGCAACTGCTAAAAGTTCACACTAACATAATAGAAGCTAGCCATTTACAGCCATTAAATTTATTTAATGAAATAGAAAATACTAAATAAACTCCCACAGCCAGCAGTTTAATTATTGACTAATGGTTAATAATATTTTCAATTGAAATAGCTTACCCGAGCAGCTCCTCTTTTGTGAGCACGGTATGTGGGCCCATCTTTATATTCACCGTACCAATAGTATGTGTGTGATCTTTCATCATATAGAATGCCCCCTCCATGAGCTTGAATAGGATTTCTATCGGTATCCAACCAAATTCTCCCAGGGTAGTAGTAATAGCTATCATTCCCCGTGACCTTCACTGGATCAATAGCACTCTTGTTACCAGGAAAGAAAACATGTCTCAGTCTTGAATCTTCATCCAAGAATTCATCAACCAGTGGGGTTACCCGCTTATGCCTGCGTTTTGCAGCCCGAGGGGACCTCTTCCCCTTTGGTGGAGGAAGTTGGATGATTTCCTCTTCCACTTGTTGGAGTTCACGGAACTGAGGATGATTAGTCACACGCAGTTGCAACTCTCTACCTTCCCCATGTTTGTGCTGAATATTGGAATACAGATGAAACAAAAGTAGGCATCCTAACAAGCTCCATATCACAGCTGATGTAGAATAGCATCTGCTCCCTGCATTGCAACGTAAAGTGGTTGGTTTCCTGTATAGGATCCTCATCCTCATTTCCTCTTCCTTTTTAGAATCCTCAGACTCATGCTGGAAATTGCAATTAACAAAATGCAACCTATTGAGACCCGATAACCCAATTGAAAGAAGTCACAAAAATCTACTTTACATGCAATGACTAATGAGAAAATCTGAAAATCGTAGAATAAAACATTGCATAATTGGGTTTTGCCCTTGCTGTGTATTGAGCACATCAAAATAAATGTCTCGTGTGTGATAAATATATATAGTAGTTTTATAACTGAATATAAGGACATGGTGGACAATGTTTGAATGCAGAGACACAGTACACTTAGGCAAAAGTTTGGTGAAAGGAGGTATTGTTTGATGAAGAAATAAGTTACTTGATGAAAACAATATACATGTATGTGAAAGGAAATCAAAAGGTTAAAATTTATAGTCATTATATTTGTAAAACTTCGAATTCTGAACATCCTTCATAAACGAAAATTTGGAACGAATTCCCTGCAGTCGAAAAGTAAGCGAGAATAACATGTATGTTCATCGCAATAAGAGATTGCATGTAGCGCTAAAAGCTGATTTTACAAAAGCCACCTTACTTCTTTCACTGTTTTGCTACTGAATCAAATTATTTCAAAATTCTGACCCACATATTAATCACATTAAATTCATCATTTTAAACTTTATAAAGGTGAAAAGGGTTTTACAGACAAGATAGTACGAGGATAATGCAGGGTAGAATGGGTGATTCCTATAAGAATTAGAGTTCAATCCCGTGTATCAGAATTAAGAACTGTTCTCCACAGACTCAATTTAAAAAAGGAAAACAAAAACTTGAAGCTAGAAAGCAAAGTTAAGTGTGGTTGAAACAGAACACTCCCTCACCTGGGGCAAGCCGAACTATGAAAGTAGCAAAACGACCCGACATGAGGTTCTCTTGTTCGTTACAGAGACATTGAGTAATAGATAGGGTGAATCCAGTGTTTTGCGGTTCAAAAAGGAGGAAATTAAGAAGACGAAGTTGTCGTTGAGAAGTTAATTTAGGGCGCTGTTTGGATCTGAGTTTATGACGTTGACTTTACAACCAACGAAACCAAAGATGCCCTTGTGTTGCGGTGGTGCCTTTGTCTTTTTGTTATAACAGCTATGTATGACTCTGAAGTTACGGTTCTTCAACTTCTTCCCATTCTTAATCATACATATCAGCATTTAGATTCAGTACCATCTCAAGTTTACTTTAACATGCTCCACCGCCTACTTTCACCGTATTTTCAACACGGTCTTTCTAATTTCAAAACTTGTCATAGTTAGAAAATACTTTTAATTAAAACAGATAAATCTCTCCATAAAATGGATTTGACATACAATTGATTTTTTTTTTTATTTTTTTTTCTCACTTTTCTTACAAACATTTATTTCCATTTCTTATTAAAATCCGAATAAGTTCAAATGGGAGATGGATTGATCTGTGATCCTAAAAGCTACCACTCATAATACGCTTAATTGTAAACCATATTTAGAAAATCGGAGAAATTCAAAGATTTCCGTAAATTGAATTCGCACTTATTTAGATGGTAGATAATCGGGGAAAGAGTTTGTGCTACAAATGTGTGAGGATATTTGATTATTATAAGAAATAACAATATTTTTAATAATTAATACTATAGTTAAGATTGACTTCAAAATTTTCTTAATGCTCTTCGTTATATCACATCAGGATTTACTCTCGATGTTTTTTTTATTAATAGGGAACTTTCATTTTCTTTAAATTTCCGGTTAATGAGTTCGTTTGTTGTGTTGTTACACCTAAAAAAGGCTATACTTTTTAAATTAATGATCAATTGATTTTTATTAATATAGTGTATATTAGTTACGTGCTCGTAACTTTTTACATATGGCTTACTGATAATATGGTACCTTGTTATATAGAAAATTAGATAATTTGCCATTGGTTTAATAGACTGTATATAATTGTTAAATTGTGTTGGGTTGTTGTTAAGGTCATGTGTTCCGAAAGATATGAGAGACATAAGTAACATAAGAAGGTAGTAGAATGAAAACTTATGAGCGTTAAGTGCAAAAGTGAAATGATTTTATTAAAGGAAGATAAATAAGATAAGATGATAAATTATTAACTCGATCTGCGTCCATCGATCACAAAAGATCTATACTCGGGTTAGGTAAAAACAAGTATAGTGAAATTTAATTCATGAAACATGTTTTTGTTCATTGTGGTGAGCCTAATTATAAGTGATTGAGATTAAGAGTGAGTATATGGATTGATTTAACTTTTTAAGTTTGTTAGATAAATATAGCCAATAAAATAAGAAAAAAAAAATTGGCCAATTGTTTCCTAAACCAATTTTGATGGTTGAACATGGTTCGTAGAGGGTGGACATTGCTCTAGTGATGTGTGGTAGAGTTGGTGATGGTGTTCAAAACGAAGGAGAGTTGGTGGGAGGTAAGTTTGGGTGGTATTTTTTCTATAGTAGTTGTAATAGAATGGGATAGATGACGAAAATCAACTTTCAGAAACGACTTCCAGAATCAGAAATCCATAAGATGTTTTATTTAGAAATAATGAATTATAGAAATGTCGTTCCAAAATTGAAAAAAATGTTATGGTGATAGAATGGTGGTGTATTATGTGATAAAAAATTGCATTTTTGAAAGGGTATTCTAAAAGACATATTTGTATTACGGAAATCAATTTCAGAATACAAAATGACTTCTAGAATTGTGTTATGGAAATCAAATTCTTGAATAAAAAATGGCTTCCAAATTTGTGTTATTACAAAAAGGCTTCTAGAATACAATTTTTCAGTTCTGGAATAGTCTTTCTCAAAGGACTTATGAAATTTTAATCCTAAATGGTTTTATGACTTCTGGATTTTAGTTTCCATAAAATAAAATGTTGTTCTTATAAATGAAAGTAATATTGGATGTAGGGAGGTTGATGTGTATGTCAATTAGATATTGTAGAGTCAATATCTTATAATGCATTAAATAATAAATGTAGGAATAGTTGGCTTTAAAAGAGGGTTGAATGGAGTCTAAACTCAGTAAACAAAAATCATCTAACAAGAACGTCAAAAATGAAACAGGTTTTATACTGATTCACCCTAATCTCTTAGGTTACATCCAGTTCTCTTTTGAATAAATCGTTTAAGAAGTTTCATTATTCAGTGAATAGTTACAACGAGTACACTAACCTCTCCAGGATATTCGAGTATACGAACCTCTCCAGGTTATGCCAGTCTCAATCTCTCTTCTCCCTGATATCAATATCACTCAAGATTGAAAAAAAAAACAATAAAAACTCACAAGGGTTTACTTCACAATAGTAAAAAATTACACAATAGTTTCATACAACCCAATAATCTAAACATGCTCTTAATAGCATATTGAAAATAGATACTCAATAAATACTTTAATTTCTTCAATGTATTGTATGATGTATTTCTTTTTTTTTTTCTTCTTGTATTTCAACTTGAGATTGTTTTTTGAAACAAACCATTAGGATGACAATCTTCATCATCTAATTA
>Ga0123340_1004562_pt1 | contig 13148 bp, 7 predicted proteins | sample SirMexnodulemix_FD_89961 | JGI IMG/M metagenome (GOLD analysis project Ga0123340, IMG submission 89961) | Root nodule microbial communities of legume samples collected from Mexico - Siratro Mexico nodule mix | ecosystem: Host-associated > Plants > Roots > Nodule | place: Mexico: Nepantla... | reverse complement strand
TATATATACACATTATGCATAAAAAGAGAACCTATTTTATTACATTTAACCTAATCCAACTCTCTTAATTAAAGTATACTCTAACTTATAAATAAAATAAATAACAGCATAGCATTGTCCTGTTAATATAACAAATAATATATAATAATAAGATATGATAAATTATGGTATTATATCTTACTATATCCCCTATTAAATCATTCTCAGAAAATTACGTCTTTACAAACAATAAATTGTAAGAGAGAAAAGGCGAGTGACAACACTCAAGTGTTTGGTATGGCCTTAATTTCTTATACCCATTTCGTTTAGAAGATTGAAATTAAAAATGTGATATACTTTTCATTTTTTATTTTATACTGAAAATTTGTTAGTTATTTTTATTTTTTTAAAATTTCATTTTTTGAAGGATTCATTCTTTTAAAGATTCATGTTGTCTACAGTGACATACTTTGTGGCGACTATAAACCACAAGGCAAAATAATTAAAATTTAAAAGTTAAAGAACTAAAATGAATTTTTACAGTAAAACATGATTAACCATTGAATTTTTAAAATTACTAGTCCCTCTCTTTTTTTTCTTCTTATTATATTGAAAAATATTTATCCTATTGAGACACAAAACTAAAGTATCTACTATAAAAACACACGAGACATTTATTTCTTTACCGACTTAATGATAATTTCGGTTTCTATTTTTTTATGAAAAATATATTTTTTTCTTTTTTATTTTTAAATCTTAGTCCCTTAACTTTTAATTATTCATAATTTTATTATAGTTTTAATTTTAAAAATATATTAAATTACTATCAAATTATATTTATTATTGTTATTCTTTTCAATAAAAATAAGTCACGAGTGTCGTACATTTTTTTCGATTCCACCGTGTCATAAAAACTACCAATAGTAAAATAGAAAACTATTACTAAAAGTTAAGAAATTAATTTGTGTGAAAAATTAAAAACTAAAATTATAGATATTGAAAAATAAAAAAATGCTGGCAAAATTTAATTATCAATACAGAGAAGAAAATTATAGTCAAGTCTATTTTATACTTAAAATTAATTTATATATTTTAATGAAAAAAATACTCATTTTAATATTTTTCTCTTAGTATTGCAGAGAATACTAAAAACGTGGTTTAAGGGACAATATTGGAAATAAAATTTAATGTGACGACCAAAGACGACTTCTAGTTCAGTTGCATTCGAAGGTAACACTACTGAGTTGAAGTCGTCGCAGGGAAGTGCATTTCTTCCTTCTCATCTTCCTGCTGCTGCCGCGTAGGTCCTAATTCTCATCTTCTCGACCTCAAAAACCTAACATTTGCCGTCGATCCGCTTCCAAATTGTAAATGCGATTCCCTGTGTTTTGAAATTCTTAGATTCATCGGTGCAGGAATGGCCAGATACCTAGGAGGATTACTGGCGCTGCTTTTCGCTGCTTCGATCTGCGGAGCCGTCACGATTCCTGGTCCCGTCTCTGATGCTCACCGTTCCGCCGCATCGGAGCTCTTCGATGGCTCATTTTCAAGGTCAATTGAACTCTCTCTAGCTCCGTTTCTTGCGTATTGTTTAATTTGGTAAATGCTTTGCTTAGTTCTGATATGTAGATCATGGATCCTTATGTCATTAGCCTCGTAAGAGTAACTGTGGTTTCGTCGTGAATTGATTTCATGAATTAGTGTAATTAGTGAACAGTTTGTCGAAGTAGAGTATCGTAAATACAAACCAAGGTTTTAAAAACAGTTGCCGACCGCAATCTTAGTCTAAACATAAGGTTTTTGGGGTCACCGCAACTGCAGAGCAATGAACCTGTTTCTGGATCGCTAGTTAAAACCTTGATGTAGACTATGATGCACATTGTACTCTTACACTGCCGCCATTTAGTTATAGTTTTGTTTCGAAAGCCGTGCACTAGCTATTTTAATGTCATTTTTTGTTGTCTCGCATGCTTGTTTGAAATGCAACATTGAGATCTAAGCACATCCTAAGACCTTAGTAAATTGTTATAGCTCGGGTGTGAATCTCCTATTTTTCTGTCATGAATTGATATGTTAGGGTCGTATCACTTTGAAATTTTAGACAACTCTATATAAGTCAACTTATTTTTATCCTCTTATTTCTTATCAGTTTAGAAGAGGCCTATGAGGCCCTCAGAGTTTTTGAGATTCTTGGGATTGGGAATAAGCCTGATGTGAGCGCAACCACGTGCAAGAAAGTAGTGGAAAATCTTGGGTCGTCATCCCCTGTGAAGGATTTGTTCTATGCATTAAAGGTTAATGGCATATTAAAATGCAAGGTTAATGTGGACGTTATCAAGGTAATTTTGTGCTATGGGTATATTTTTATGATTAGGTTGCGCTTGAATGTCATGTGTTATGAAGTTTATATTGTGTAGTTAAATTGCAAGTCTGAAAACTGATCCTGCAATTTGCTTATCTTGTAAAGGATATTGCTGTGAGACTTAAAGCCACTGTCAGTGATGCGAGCACTTTGGTTGACATGTACTATTCAATAGGAAGTTTGGTTCTTATAAAGGTAATTCTCTAGACTTTATCCTTCTTCGTAGCTGGTAAACCCAGTGGGCTGTTATGTGAATTTTTATTAGAATCCTCTGAGGAGGCTGTGGTTCATTGTAGAAAATTATTTTCCCATCCTTTATACTCACAGTACACTTGGCTTTAGTTCCATGTCATCCGGCTAATCTAATTGATATGTAAAAGAAATTTTTTTGGTCCTTCTAATATTCTCCTAATGTGCTAAAATTTCTCATGTTATGTTATTTTAAATAATGGAATTGTCTCTCTTTTAAGGACTATGCCTTTTTTTTTGTCACTTGCAACTGCAATGGGATATTATGTTTCATTATGGTTTGATCCTGGATTTGATCACTTCCTTCTATATATACAGGATCAGGTTTCTGATGTTGATGTGCTTCTTGCCGATGCTGATGGAACCTTCCACTCAATCAAGGTTCGTTTTACATTTTAGTGTCTTTGGTATTGAGTAAGGTGGGAACTTATTTTGTTTCTCCATAGCTACCATTCTGGTCTCATATAACATGGTGATAGGATTTCCCCTGTTTTATTTCTTTCGTTTCACAACTTATGTTTTTGTTGCTGCAATTGTAATTTAGATGGTCATGATGTGTAATGTTATTTCTTGTAATGCATTATTGGCAGGCTCTGAGCCAAAGTGATGGAAGATGGCGCTATAGTTCTGATAAGCCAGAGTCTAGCACCTATGCTGCTGGTAATGATTTATATGGAAATATGATGATATTTTATGTTTTCTGCAATCTGCATTGAAACTAGCGTTATGGAATTCTTGGAAATATTGCTGTTTATCTATAATGACAACTTAAGCTATTCTTATATTTCACAGGGTTAGCACTTGAAGCACTGGCGGGAGTGATCTCATTAGCATCTTCTGAAATTGATCTGTCTAGGGTAAAATCTGTCTTAAATTGGTTGCTTTACCTGCTTCAGTCTTCTTTGAGATTTTAAACTTTAAAGCTTGCTTAGTTGAAAAGATTCATTTTTGTGTTTAAATTCTACAATTAATGTGGACGAAAGTATATACATTAATACCAAATAAAATTGATGTCGAGAAAGTTTCATTAGAACATTTGTAAACTGAATTACTATAAGTTAAGACAAGCAGGGAACTGATAAGTGAAAATGGAATTTAAATGGTGAGCAAAGTGATAAAAATCTATTCAAACAAAGACTTGAAATTTTGCCTTTTTTTGAGATATATTTTGAATCTAAGGTTAAACTTCAAAAGTTATAAGTATTGCATTTTTAGACATTTTACCTGTTTAGATTATGTTTTAGTTGCCTTTGTTGTTTATGGTGCATCTTGCGACCATACTTTATCCTGAGCATCCTGGCACTTCTATCGTTATCTTATGTCATTCCAATTTTGTCAGGTGAATACAGTGAAAAGTGATATATTGAAGCTTTTTGACAGCATTGAGAAATATGGTATGTGTATCTCTGATCTTAACCTCGTTCAAATTTCAACATAAGGCTTAATATTCATTTATGAAATTTGATTCCCCTAGAATGGATGTATGTAGATGCCATAGCTTTACCTTTAAAAGAGCCTGTTCTTTGATAGATGGAAGATACTATTATCTCCCAATGTCATTGCATTTTATGCTGTGGTGCAATCTTTCTTTTGGTTCTTTCACTTCTTTGCTGCATTTTGGCCCTTTAGGTTCAAATGCTGACTGTGTTGCAAATTTTCAGTCCCCACTTTGGAAGTTATCCTCATGAAAGTTTTTTTCCTTTTTTCTTTTGTAAACTAGAAAAATATCAAGTTTTAACAGCACTGAGTTTCTGTTTGTTACTATACATATTTTCTGGTACACATCAATTGAGTTGACTGCCATTGTTAGTAATTAATAATTATACCGTTTATCAATTTTTGTCCCATTTTATAAACTAAATGACCTAAAGATAGAAGATACACCTCTTCCAAATGCTTGAGTCTTGAAGGCCTGTTTTTGGCAGCAGTATATCTCTTAGGGTTGAGGATATGGATAGCAATTCAATGTTTGCTTTAGTGTGTAACAGACATGGTGCCACTTAACATTAATCAATCTGCTGGAAGTCTCACTTATGCCCTGTCCTCCCTAATTGGATTTCCCCCTGCAAAGTTTCTCTAAGTGCTTCTTTGGTACTGAGAGCATTGAATTAGAATTTGGCATATTAATTGTTTTATGTTTGGAAGCTCATTTGGAACTAGAGTCATAATTCCAAGGAATTACAAAATAAATAGTGGAAGATCTTTCCATTTCTTAGCCAACACCTTAAAAATATTCAATTCCACGTCGAGGAATTTAAATGTGCTGAACCCGAAAACAAAGGATGTTCCTCATGCTTCTTTTTCGTCTTGTCGTACAATATTGTTATTCTAATGACATTAGGGTAAATTTGAAAGATAAAAATCAGATCTAGATCTTACAAAAGTAGATGTGAATGTAAGATATCATTATATTATAAGAAATTGTAAACCTAGGAAACCATTTTTTTTTAAATTTTAAACTGTTATTTTATAATATTATTAAATGTTAAATGTTTGGTTATTATATATTAAATAACTTCTTAATATTAGATTTATATTATTTTATTTTTAAATTCTAGATTTTATATTCAAATACTAGATTTGGATTTGAAATTATATACCTTAATTCTTTGCACAACCCAAATAGTAAATTTATGATTCTGAACCGATTTCAATTCTTCCATAATTTTAATTGGTTTTCAAATTCCTAGTAATTTTAATTTATCCCAATAGACTTTAATTGTTTGTTACTGCATTAAGTGGTTATGCTGTTCCTTATATACCACATTCCTCATCCTTCTGACCTAAGATGAAAATATTATCTCTTTTTCAGATGATGGAACCTTCTATTTTGATGAGAAATTTGTTGGTGGACGTGAGCTTCAGGGTTCTCTTTCCACAACTTCATCTGTTGTTCGAGGGGTTATAGCATTTGCTTCTGTAATTTCTGGAAAAGTAAATGTATGTGGAGTGTATGGACTACATTATAATTTTTTATCCTGTTAGAATTTTCTGTTAATGTTACGGCTTTGCATTTCCAGCTTCCAGGGGATAAAGTGTTGGGTTTAGCAAAATTTTTCCTGGGTATTGGAATCCCAGGTGATGCCAAGGACTTCTTCAATCAAGTTGAATCATTAGCTCTTCTAGAGAACAACAGGCAAGTGCATTTCTAAGAACAATCTAATATTGGAAACAAATCTTTATGGTGATATCTCTCTTTTCTTCTTTTCTTTTTCATACATTGATCTCTTCATGTTATTCAGTAACATTATGTACCTTGGATTTCTTATTGTGGTGTAGGGTTTCCATCCCTTTGGTACTGTCACTTCCTGAAACAGTTTTTTCATTATCCAAAAGAGATCAGCTCAAGGTATTCAATGAAGTTAACTTCTTTAGAGTTTTAATTTTGGGAGTTTTGTAATTAATAGATCTTAGAAATTGGGAAATAATGATAGTGATGTAGAACTTTGGTGCCAACGAGAAAGAAACAACATTCTCATTCCCACCTATATTCTATATCTGACTGGTTGATGATGTGCACTCTTTCTTTCTGAACATCATACAAAATCTGCACATTCCTTTTAAACAAAGAAGAGTAGAGAATATTCTGCGGCTCTATGACTTTTATCCAATTTTGGCCTGAACCATCCTTCAAGCATAAATTTTTCGCACCTCCTGTCAAAATCCTGCAATACCAAAACAATTACTGATACAGCACGTAGTTTTGATTAGGCTTCCTTTGTTGCTGTAGGATACTATTTGTTATTATCAGTCCTCTCAATTCCAATATTATTTTTTAAAATTTCTTCGTGTTATTCTCTTCTTTGCTCCATTACCTTTTATTCTGTCCTGAGGCTTAATGAGTTCTTCCATTTGCACTTTTTTCCATTTATTCCTTGTTTATTCATTTACATGAAGTAGTACTACATCTCATGCATCAGTTGGCTGTGTTAAATACGTATCAACCCTTTTATAACTGTGCCGTTTTTCTGGTTCTCACTCTTACTCCTGTTAAAACATGATAAATTTCTATTTCAAAATTGTTCAGGTTAGGGTGAATACAGTACTTGGTTCAGCTGCACCACCTTTAACAGTTAAGCTTGTCCTAGCTTTCCGCTCTGATGCTAAAGATTCAGTTATTATTGAGAGCAAGGTGAGTGATGATTCTCAATAGTTTATTTTGAGGAACATGACTTGATAATTATTCCCCCACCTCCCCACATTGTGCTATATCTTGGAATTATTTCATATCTCTGGTGTGTTCTACTTTCTGTTGTTTGAAGCACTGCTGATGTTTGATGACACAGGAGCTCCAATATGATAAAAGTAATGGAAATCATGTCTTGGAAGCTTTCCCAGACAATGTGGATGTGGGAACTTATGTGTTTGTTTTTGAGGTACCTGCTTGTTTAGTCAATATTTTTCCTTTCAGTTGCATCAAGGTGTATTTGTATCAGCCTGTCAACTATTTCAAGCCCGTTTTGTAGACCGAACTTCATGATTCTGCTGGTGAAAATGCTTTTGCTATTGGAGGTCAAATTCATGTACCAATATATGTCACTGGCATTATTGAGGTCAAGAGCGCAGAAATTACAGTTCTTGACAGTGATCTTGGAAGTGTTGAAACCCAGAAAAAGTATGTTTTTGTTTCTTTCTGGTTTAAAGAGTTTTCTGCGTTGTATTTGTGATCTGTCTGCTTTGTTACTGATTACACATCTAACTGTCAAATGTTTATCATTTTATTATGTTTGATGTATGAATGTAGTCTATGTGCATTTGAATCTTAAGTTATGTATTTAACTGTTAGTAACTTTTTTGCATTTTTTTATTTCTTTAATTTCAATTGGCATATTGCTATCCAGGTTAGATTTGGCTGGAAATGCTGTTGTTGAACTCTCAGCTAACCACTTGCAAAAGTTGCGCCTTTCTTTCCAATTGACAACACCTCATGGTCATGCTTTTAAGCCTCATCAGGTCTGTAGTAGTTGCCTTGAACCTTCCAAGTGAATTCCATTTCAATGTTCTGTTTCTTGAGGGATTATTTTTCTGCAGGCATTTTTCAAGTTGAAGCATGAGACAAAACGTGAACACATCTTCGTGGTTGGAAATACTGGCAAGAAGTTTGAGATTATTCTTGTTAAGTATCTTTATTACATATTTTATTATCTATGTTCAAATGTTCTTCTTTAGTTCTCATTATGCTTGTTATTATTTGCCAAAGTCCAATAAATATTTTGTCTTAGTGCATGATTGCATATAATTTTCAACATTAGAAATCACATGCTGTTTCTGATAAATTGTACCTTTAACTACTTGAAAGGGAGGGGTTACTTATCTATTATCTAGAAACTATGACCAATATTTGACCTTCTGTAACTTCTTTAGAGCTGGACTGGGATTGAGAAGCTTGTAATTGATTGTCATTTTGAACTACGTGCAATATGTGAATGCTGTAATTGTCATTTCATTATAGCTGTAATTGTCATTTCAGTATAGATGTTATTATTTTGCTCATGTTCTTCTAATTTTGGCTCTTAGGATTTTCTTGGTTTGGTGGAGAAGTTTTATTATCTCTCGGGCAGATATGACATTGAGCTGACAGTTGGAGATGCCGTCATGGTATCTTGCGATATTTGATTTTCTTAGTTTCCCCTAACTCCATGATACATGATAAAACAAGCAATCTAAGCAAAAATTTGTGGTTTCAGGAGAACTCTTTCTTGAGGCCGCTTGGGCATGTTGATCTAGAACTTCCAGAAGCTCCCGAGAAGGCAGCGCATCTTCCTCCACTCCCTGTTGATCCTTACTCAAGATATGGTCCCAAAGCTGAGATAGCCCACATATTCAGGGCTCCTGAAAAACGACCACCCCAGAACCTCTCTCGTACTTTCTTGGGGTTGACTCTTCTGCCATTTATTGGCTTTCTAGTTGGGGTAAGTATTGTGAATAATCCTCCCTTGAAACTGGCACACGTTTGTTGATGCCTGAGAAAAGGCAGTGTAGATAATGTGACAAATAAGATGAGTGGAAAAAGAAGCTGCAGTGAAGTTATCTAGAAATGATTATTTATTTTTACTTTAAATTTACTTTTGTGACTGTTCTTTACTAGTTAACTAACATTTGATGAATTTTGTAAAAAAATATTGAATTATATGTTCTCATAAACCAACCATCCAAAAGCCATAAGCTGTTAGCAAAAGATACATGAAATGGTTTTTATATATACTTCTAGCATGACCCCTCATGCAAGAACCCTTTGTGCTTGAAGTATGGACAATTCACAGGCCCACCAAGTTCGTGCTGAAGTTAATCTTGTCTTTAACTAGAAGATTGAGGATGGCATGGATCAAACACAAACCGCTTGGTTATAGATGTTTTGTTACCACATCATAAACCAATAGTCTCAAAACTTTTATGTTGTTACTTACACACGAATGGTTTTCATTTCATATTTCCAGAAAATATGATATTTTTTGGTAGCTTTTGGGATAAAAACTGAAGATTGAAAATGGCTTTACTTTTTTCTTTATTTCTTTATAGAAGCAACATGCCTATTTTTCTCTGTATAATTTCGGTCACAAAAGTTCATTTGTGGTGGATTTGAAGTGGATAACCTACTCCTGCATTAGACTGCTTGTTTCTTTCATCACATTTCAAATAATTCACTGGCTCCCATGTTAAAATGTGGTTTAAAAGGAGAGCAAGGGGTCTTTTCTGTTTAAGTAGTATTTTATCTTTTCAGTTTAAGAGGCTTGCATTTTATGTGTAGACAAATAGGTACGTATTTCCTTCACTTATGCATAGGAGGGCGGGAGGGACAAAGTTTATGAATAGATGATTGTCTTAGCATCCTTCAATGTTGTTGCAACTATGAAGTTACTTGTATTGGTTTACCTATCTGTATTTTTCTTATGATTTGGTTAATCTTCCTTATGGGAGTTAACATTTGTCATTCTCTTTTATATCATTTACAGCTGTTACGCTTGGGGGTAAACTTGAAAAACTTTCCGTCTTCAGCAGCACCTGCTACCTATGCCATCCTATTCCATCTCGGCATTGCTGCAGTTCTATTGCTCTATGTACTTTTCTGGTTAAAGGTATTCCTGCTTATATTCTATCATGTTTCTGTCAATTTTTTCTGTCGTGATATTTATTTCTCGATATAAAGTAAGGTGATCCTAATAAATGAGAAGCAAAGTCTTCTGTAAATTTTGATAATGATTAAACAAAATGCTTAACTAGCAGAGTTGGTAAGAATGATCCATATTGGTTTTTGGTGGAACAATTTTAATCCTCTATTCTGGCGGGGCAGTATTGTCAGACAGTTTATTCCACCTTTTTTTGTATATGAAATGCTTGTCTGCTGATTTTCATTTTTTCATATGCAGCTGGACTTGTTTACTACACTCAAAACTGTAGGACTTTTGGGAGTTTTTCTGATGTTCGTGGGCCACAGAATTCTCTCCCATCTTGCTTCAACTTCCTCCAAGTTGAAGTCTGCATGAGTAAAAGGAAGCTTGTCTATTTATGAAGACATGATATAGTAATATGTGTTTTTCCTTGAAAATATGGTACTAATCCAATTTTGTAGGACTTTGTTGTGCTAGTTCGTAACAAATTTAGAGCTCAATTATATCAAAAGAATTTTTTTTATCTTGATGTTGCCTTATCCGTATGAAAGTCATCGACTCCGCCCATGTTCTTTCGCTTATACCTCCTAGACATTACGGTCGACAGATTTTTTGCCCCCAAACACCATATGCTATCATGGTCCACATGTGAATGTCTGCCTACCTCCTTCAGCTTTAAACAATTGCGTTTTATAGATACATGTTTGTGATTTCGTGTCAAGTCTCATCGTTTCAATGATTATTTTTTACTGTCTACAAGTTTCAGCGAATTGTAAGGGATGGACAATTTCTGCAAGTGGATATAGAACTTAGACCCCTTTATGAAGATGTGGTTGGATGGTGCAAATGGGATGAAGTGATTTGTTTTAAGATGCATTTTTAGTTCTTTTTCGTTGGCTATGATATGAAAATCCATCCAGCGTAGCTCAAGTAGCACACCCAGCAGGACATGCATCCATGATAAAGAATGTACGCTATCCCAAATTCCCTTTCCTCACCCCCTAGACCGGGAAAAAATGTTAGCCGTGAAGAATGTTTAACTTCAAGTATTAAATAAATAACTAGTTGAGAAGGGTCATGATTGACACGAATATTTTTGCGAGATTAAATTATGCGATGCCATAATGAGAATATGGGACTTAAAAGAGCCATTTCGTCAAAGTCTGTGATTTCGATTTAGCTTTAGATAATAAAAGGAGTAAACTAAAACTGTCACTATGTGTAAAGCAAATTTTGAACAGGTTATTTATGTTTATTTTCCCCATTAAAAGGGAATGAGAATTATTGTAAATTTCTGAACTCAAACGGAATTTATGGCAGCTACTAACTCCCCCAGTTGCGGCCCAGGGCCCAAAACAAAAGCATAAGAAAAGTGATTAGAAATGACAGAAGTTTTCAAATTCACTGAATTGCTCCAGATGGTGATTACTCTGTATGCTTTTCCGTTTGGGGTTTACACGTTCTCAAGTATTCCGTTTGGGGTTTATACTTTTGTTCTTATTTTCTTATTTTCTTCTTATGGCTTCAGGAAGACCACCTAACAACAAGGGAAATTCATAGATTGAAAGTTCCAAACCCCCATTATAGTAATGTTGCTTACATAATGGTGTGAACTCACTAAAACAACTGTTAATAATAGTATTAGACCTTCTTTTATTGGTCAAATGTGATTTTCAAGTCATGGAGGTTGCTTAGGCTTATGAAGAGCATGTCGAGAAAATTAAAGAGCAGAGTATCACAAACCAACAACACCTCACCGATCGTAAAAATATCCTATTTTAGCAGCACTATGTCAGAGTATTGAGTCAGAGTATTGAGTTGAGCGTTGTGCACTATTGTTTGAGCAAAGCACTATTTTCCTTTAAATAACAACCCAAAGTTATGGCAGGACTCAACTCTCGTAAAACATGTTTTTTCTTGAGTCTGCCATGCTAAAATACTATTTTCCTTTAAATAACAACCCAAAGTTATGGCAGGACTCAACTCTCGTAAAACATGTTTTTTCTTGAGTCTGCCATGCTAAAATAGTACTATTTTTCAATCAGTTAGGTTAACAACTAGGTGGTCAACGAGAAACGTGATTCCAAAACATAAGAAAAAGTGTAGAACAAAGACTAAAATATCAGTACAGTAATATGTAAAAATCAATTGAAAAAAATCAGCATCTCTTTGGAGTGGATAAAAATGTTGAAGTGTCCAAAATTTAATAAATAAATGCAAATAAAAAGATAAGATGATTTCGGTGAGCTTTCACTGCGACTTACGTCTATAGTGAAGAGAGTTACACTGAAAACTTAGGCATCAGGAATATGAATCAATGTGACCATCTTACACCTAACATTGGTAACTTCTATTGTGAATATCATGACACTATTATGAAACCTGGATGCTATCACTTGTAAGCCACATCTTCTTTTGAATTATAACCACTGCATGATCATCATCATTCTCTTTACCTTCATCTATGTCATATTTGGTGACAACTTCCCAGTGTAATGCTGGCAAGTATTTTCTCACATACTCTACCACTGACCGCTTATCATAGACAATGATGAAACCCTTTGGCCTCAGGATTCTATCCATCTCAATCAACAAATCCTCTGCACTACATTCTTTCTTTATAATATCAGAAAATACAGTCCATGCATGGAGTAGATCATACGTTCGGGGGTAGGTTGAAAAAGCTTCACACCTGTTCCATTTATACATATATCCACAACATCATAAAAATATACTTCTAAGTTGAATTTCGCGTGTTTAGTAACAAATTACTTTTTATCGGATCATGTTGAGTCAAAATTTGAATAACTGATGTTGGTTTTCACCCAATAAGATATTCTTGTAACAGAACTTGCCTCTTTCTTTTCCTTCAAAAAAAGATCCTGTATATGATATTTGACATTGAACTCATTTATTCGTAAAAGGCTTAGGCATATTCTGGTCTTTCTAATTTGTTACCTAATTTTTATTTTGTTGACCTAATCACATCACTAAAGAGACAAAATCCTGTCATTCTGACAAAAATAGTAAAATCTTATATTACGAGATAAAATGAATACTATAAAATTATTCACATATTTGATATAAAACTACTTTAATAAATTAATATTTATTATTTTTATGATATTTTTTAAATATTATCATTTATAATTAAAAATATTTTAAAAACATAAATAGTTTATAACTTTTTTATTTATACCCAATTTCATATTGATTAAGAATGTAAATAATAACTAATGAATTTAATGTTTTTATTTCATAAAATATATAATTGTAGTTTCTAAATTACACCTAATCGTTATAATTGGAAACATAGTCCATATTTAAACATAAAAATATTTTAAAAATACATGAAATAACACAGAGTTACAATTTACTCATAAACATTAATTTTTTTTTTTTTTACATTTGCGTCCAAAGAGTATATATATATATATATAAATTTTCAT
>Ga0123340_1004561_pt1 | contig 13149 bp, 7 predicted proteins | sample SirMexnodulemix_FD_89961 | JGI IMG/M metagenome (GOLD analysis project Ga0123340, IMG submission 89961) | Root nodule microbial communities of legume samples collected from Mexico - Siratro Mexico nodule mix | ecosystem: Host-associated > Plants > Roots > Nodule | place: Mexico: Nepantla... | reverse complement strand
ATATATATATATATATATATATATATATATATATATATTTTGTTAGGAATGTTTTTCTTTATTTATCTATCATATCTTTCTTAGAGTATATTAAATTTTCTCTATTTATTGTATTGATTCCATTTTTTTAATATAAATAAAATATCCATAATGCCCCAAATTCACGGTTTCAGCTCAACGTCTCTCTCTTTCTTATAGTTTAACTCTTGAAATAAAACAAATACAGATGTTTTGTTGCTGCTTATAGTTTCAGCTCATATCTTATGGTCTGTAAATCACTACGGCAACAACAAAAGGAAAAGCTTTTTTTAAGTAGATCAGGTTGGCTAAATTAAGCACATGATACCATTTGGCTTGGTAAAAATCTAAGTTCTTAGAGATATTGGTGAAATATTTTTCTTAGTTTACCTCTGCAACTTTTCACAGGATTAAAACTCTTGAAATCTACTTTCTTCACTGGTGTCTCCAACAACCTTCTTTGCTCATGTCCAAATTACCGTAATTACCTTTTTGCCCTTCTTTTCTTGATAAATGCCACTACAAACTTCTCAAATGAAATTAGTTCATATCCTGTCCACACATCCATTTTAATATTCTCATTTATTCTACTATAACTTTGCTGTGCTCACTGTTACGCTTTTACAACTCAACCTTCATTGCCATAGAGTTTGGTAGATGGTATAGTAGTACAATAAAACTTGTCGTTGAACTTAGTTGGTACTTTGTCGTCACATAATTTTTTATGCTTTACTACAATTTAACAATCCAGTTTGTATCCTTTGCGATATCTTCATTAATTTCTGTTAGGACTCCACAGATCCAACACATACAGAACCCAAAGAGAAACAAGAAATACTGAAATGCAATGTTTATGACAAAACTGTGTTTAATGACTCACAATTCTTACAAAGGATAATTCTCCAAGCAATGCATACACCCTAATGGGTTACAAAAGAAAATGCTTCCTTTCACACAGAGTAAACTTTGTCAATACTTACAACATCCAAAAGTGCCGTTGGTCTATTTAAAGCTCAACCCATCCTAACAACTAAAACTGCCCTTCTTTTTTATTTAATTTTCTACTATAATAAACTCTCCCTATTTTATTGCTCTCATTTCCCTTGTACCTAACAATTTCCCTATTATTTTTTAAAATTGGTCCTAGATAAACCCCGGGCTGTGTATGGCATCTCCAAATTTTATCTTCGAAAATGATTTTTCTCTTATATCTTGCAAAAATTGCATTGCGCATAGGTTGTTTTATCCTTTTTAAGAGAAAATCCTTTGATTCTAATCTCTACCTTGAAAGCTCAAGTTTAGATTTAATTTCTTCTCTCTTGATTCTTTGAAACTTTATTTTCCAAAGACACATGCATTTAGGGTTAATCTTTTGCATGTATTCATTAAACATCCTATACTAAGTTAAATAAGCATAGACCCAAGGCTCAGTCCTAATTTAAATCTATCTTTATAGGAAAGTCCTTAATCTAGAAGTTGTCACAGTCACACAGGTAGTCACCTCATTACGTGTTTTGTATAGCTTAGATATAACTCGTGCATAAACCTTTTTTTCCAAAACCTTCCAAACACTTCTGGTGGTGCTCCTAATATGCTTTTTCCAACTTAATAAGAACCATATGTAATCTCTTTATATGTTTTGTTACCTTTCGTTAGAAGATAAAGTTCCTGTTGCATCTTGGGCAATCCAAATTGATTCTCTACAATCTTAGGCTTCTCCTCTATGTTCATCACCTTTTCCCCTATTTTCATAATGTGTGCCAAGTTTTTTCCTTCCGTAGTTTATATGATTCTAACTATCTCCCTTGTTCTTATACATAGACCTTGTTAAAAGTGTCTCAAAATCTGTCTAATTGAAGATTGTCTAGTAATGACCTTGCACTTTTTAGCCTTGCAATTGAATTATACGACATGACCTTTGCTGATTTTGTTTTCTTTTGTAATTCACTTCCAGGGAAAAACTTACGACCTGATTCATGATTTATTTCTTTTAATATATATAACAATAATATTAATATTGAGTGATTATCTGTATTTTATAATCAAATAATTTATACAAGTTTCATTATTTATTTCTAATAAATATTTTATTCTCATATTATTATTATTATTATTAATATTATTATTAAGATAATGATATTCTTTCACCTTTTTATATAAATATTCAAATTTTCTCTTATAGTTTTTACTAGATGATGAATTTTTCTATTTGAATATCATTTATTTTTGTTAGTATCTTCCTTTTATCATCATTATTTTAAAGGCTTTAAATAATTACATTTATAATACTTTATTAAGCTTTCCTTTATATCATACAGTTTTATTGTAAATTGTTTAAGAATTAAAGACTATTTATTGACTTTCGTCAATGTAGTAAGTTTAATTACAAATAATAAATAAAGGGTTGATAGTTTCAAACACCACAAACATTAGCTGTTTCCTATTACTTGTATATTTCTTTTGTTTTTATTCTCTTGTCCTCATTTTTGAGGCATTGTTTGTGAGGCTTTAACATGTCTCTGTGATCGAGTGTATGAATCCAAATATGTTGATATAAGTCTTAGGAGAAGCCAACGAATATCACCTTGCAGCATATATTCGTCAAAATTTGCTTTATGGGTTTGATTGTTGTCATGACACAAAATCCTTCTATTTTTTTCAACATTTTGTAAGCACATTCTTTTTCGATGGATCTTGGCTATTATCATCTATTATGTAACAATCTATTCTAATTTAATAGATTTATAGAACATAATTAATAATATATTTTCTTAAATATTAGTCATTAACATCGATATATTTTTTATTATAAAGTCATAGAATTATGTTATGTTGTTGCATGTGAAATTGATGATCAATATTTGTAATTTTTAATCTTCTAAAAAAGGAGTTGGTTTAGTTTGTCTCATGATAGGGATGATTGATGTTTCTAACATTTTCACCAATTTACTATTGTAATTAAAATTTTGGATATTTTACATGAATAATTATTTTATATGAAATTTTATAAATACACGTGTTTTTGTTGAATCAAAATTGACTCCCCGCACGATGCATGCCTCCGTATCTGTTAACTTGTATTTTTGATGTTTAAATGTGAAGCTGCTAGCGATGGAACATATGGCAGTTGCATTCTACTTTAGAATTACAAATTTGCTGGCAGGTCTAGTATCACTTACACTGGGTCTAATTTATGTGATATACATGAAGTAAAATGTCAAATTGAAGCTTATTATATCTTTAGTTAGACTAATCTATGCTTGTCTTTTTCCTCTATTTTCTTTCGAACTTTACTAATTAAATGTTAATAATTTTAGATTTTTTTTTTCCACCTTGTAAAAGGAAAAAAGACTTTGAACATTTGCTGAGTGACTTTTGGTTTAAAAACTCACTTTTAGCTTTAAAAAATCCTGTAAACATTTTTCGCCTCTCTGTACAGTCTCAGTTTTTCACCAGACAACTGGGATTTAGCTAATAAATAATGCCTAAATCTAGGGCATTTTCCAAAGTACTAACACCAATGATTGTAGGAAACAATTAAAGAAGAAATAATTTAATGTGTCTTACAATTTAAGCTTTAAAACATAATTGAGGTTTACAAAATTGACTTATGAGATCTGGACTTCCTAAACGTGATAAACTAAGTCTCAAGTTGATGAGAGATTAAATTAATGCCCTCTAGACTGCAATTAAGGCAGTCTCTAAAAAGGCTAGGGTGGACTAGGGATGACTGCGTTTAAGGTGACTTTCAATTTCCCTTCATACCATGGCGTATCGTGTGGAATGTGACAAATGTAGGTGACCTAACGATGAATCTAGGTAAGCTATGACACCATATAACATTGAATAAATTATTCTTCTATAACAGTATTTGTATTGGTGTGTTCATAGCTCTCTTACTGTTCTCTCTTGCATGACCACATTTTAATTTAAATGCTCCCAAAACACATGCCAAATTTGATTTGGCGTTAGTATTGGCAGAAGTGAGGGTACTTAGTGGTTTTATGGCCCAAAATTTCTTGTCATTAGAATGTTGCCTAATAGTTGTTTCTTCAACTGTCTTAATCTTCTCATATGCCTGATATTTGTTTCTGCAATTTTATGAACATATGAACCTATATGGTGCTTTAAAGTTGATCTTTTATAATGATTGGAGTATATTAGTTGACACATGCTGAAAAGTATGTATGTGCTAAAAGGGGAAAAAAAAAAAAAAACGTAACATATACTTTCTTGCAGTGCCACAATGGACACACATTGTGTTCCACTTGTAAGACAAGGGTGCACAATCGATGTCCCACTTGTAGACAAGAGCTTGGAGATATTAGGTGTCTAGCATTGGAAAAGGTGGCTGAATCACTTGAGTTACCTTGCAAGTACTACTCCCTTGGATGTCCCGAAATCTTTCCATATTACAGCAAGCTTAAGCATGAGACAGTATGCAATTTTAGACCATACAATTGTCCTTATGCTGGATCAGAGTGCTCTGTTGTTGGGGACATTCCATTCCTTGTGGCACATTTGAGGGATGATCATAAGGTGGACATGCACACAGGTTGCACATTCAACCATCGTTATGTGAAGTCCAATCCTCGTGAAGTAGAGAATGCAACTTGGATGCTCACCGTAAGTGTTTTACATTTCATTGAAAAAGTTTATTACCTTGTGTCAAATGGTCACTGAGGAGATCTGCTACGTTAAAATCTTTTAAATGGTTCTTTTGGGAAGAAATATTCTATTTATTTACTTCGTTCTCTTTTATGCTTTCACTGGATTAAAATAATGGAAAGTCAATAAGTGAAAAAAAGAAAGGAAGAGAAAGAGAATAAAATATAAAATTGTTTGGATCAAGTGAAACAAAGTAGAAATAAGTGAAAAGTGGGATATATTTATTTATTATTAATGATTTCATTTTTATTTATTATTATTATTATGATAAAATATAAAAAATATTAATTAAATAATCAATAATATACATAAATATTAACAAAATATTCCTCATATAATTAATTATGTAAATTTCAAGGCAAATCTTTTTATTTTTTCATAGTTTAATGCATGCATGTTATCTCGTTTTTTATGTTTTTAGTTTTTTGTTTTTCGTTTTTCGTACTTTCTTTCTTTTTCCTTGCCCTGAAGCTTTCCAAGCCTGGAGGACAGTAAGATTAATTGAAGAATTTCTATTTCTATTTCATTCTGTACAGCCAAAGTTTTCTACAAAAATTTTTAGGATAGAGAAAGTAGAAAAAAGAAATTGAAATTATCTTCTCCATAAATTAAAATTAGCTTACGGTAATGTAATATGTAGAAGTCTTAGCTCACGATTCAATATACTCTCCTCCATTTGATTTTGGTGTTTACCAGTTGACATTTGTTTCCGTAGGTATTTCATTGTTTTGGGCAATACTTCTGCCTTCACTTCGAAGCTTTCCAGCTTGGCATGGCTCCTGTTTACATGGCATTCCTTCGATTTATGGGTGATGAGAACGAGGCTCGTAACTACAGCTACAGCCTTGAGGTTGGGGCAAATGGCAGGAAACTCATTTGGGAGGGAACACCACGAAGTATTCGCGATAGCCACCGGAAAGTCAGAGATAGCCACGACGGTCTCATTATTCAACGAAACATGGCCTTATTTTTCTCTGGAGGAGATAAGAAGGAGCTGAAACTAAGAGTTACAGGAAGAATATGGAAGGAACAACAGAATCCAGATGCTGGGGTCTGCATACCAAATCTTTGCAGCTAATTTTATTTGGGGGATACTTCAAATGCTTGTATGTACTACACCAACTCCTTGTATGTTGTAATAGTGTAAGGCACGAAGATGGCTTTTGCAAGTTTCAGTTTTCCCAAGTTGTGTAATAAACTAGAATATCTTCCTTCAAATTTGCTTAATCAGAATGAGGCTGCAACCCAAATTTGGCTTGTATTTTCTGTGAGGTTCTCATGACTTGATAGAAAGTCTCTTGGTCTGATACTCGCGTTCGTTACCATCAAGGAAGTGCTTTCACAAGAGACCACACACACAGTGATCAAACAAATATTTAAGTATCTCATCAGAAATTTGTATATTCTTTCGCCGATGCGACAATTTTTTTCAGTGTTGAACACACTACTTGTGATTGCTTGATTACCTTTGATAACTGGTTTTTTCTGTACCTAATTTACGTTTTAAAATCCTTGCAAATGATGTTCATGATTCAAATGATCGTCCTCAATCTCGTTCTATTTGTTTTCCTATTCCAATGCCAATGCCAATGTTCCTTCACTTGCAATCTAAGAATTTTTGGAGATATACGAGTTACTTGTACCGCTTAGTTTATTTTCGTGTTTGATGGAACTCTATTTTGTATCACATAGGGGCGTTTAGTAGAAGGAAAATTGGAAAAGTATGCATCTCATGTTTCGTTAATTGTTCTTAAAATATTACATCTCTAGCAAACAATTTTTACGGAAATGAATTTTTTCAAAGTCTTTACATTCTCCTGTTAGAAGGAAAATTTAGTGTTCTGATAATCTGAAATTGGAAATGTAAGTATCTCAAGGTTAATTTATTAGGAAAATGATAATCAGTCTTATTAGGAAGACTCTAACAATTTGACAAAATTTATGCATAATGATCTTATTAACAATAAAGAAAAAGAAGTTTATATTTCATCCTGATATAGGATCAATACAAATGAAATAGAAAAGAGGAAGAGAAGAAAAAAAAATTCAAAATATCAAAAACCATAGTTAAAGATGAGAAAGAGGTGTGGAAACTTAGTGTTCCTACTCACGAGATCATTTCGAAAGTGAACATTTTTATCAAATAAAAAATAAATAAATAAAGTTTTCTTAATTGAACAACATCCATATCTCTTTTTTTATAAAGAAACACTTACATGCATTATCACTTATAATAAATCCAATGTTCTACCTCTTAATGTTCAAGAACTTTTAAAAGAATTTGATGATTTTTTTCTAGTAAAGGTGTTGTCGGACTTCCACCTTTTAGAAGTATAAGATACTAAATAAATCTTAGTCCTAGATCCAATTTCTAATGGACCAGCTTCCAGAATAGATCCTCACAAGACTAAAGAGATAGAATCACAAGTTCAAATGTTAGATTCAAAAGAATTTGGATTCAAAAGCGTCTTAGCCCTAGTGTTGTACATGTGTTATTGGTGTTGAAAAAAGATGAGAAATGGAGAAGTGTTGTGTCTATGAAACCACCAACAACAGTATAATAAAATACAAGCACCCAATTCTAGGTTTGATGACATGCTAGATGAATTGTATGAGTCTACCATGTTTCTAAAATTGTTTTAAATAGTGGTTATTATCACTTTTAAGGTCATGTTTGGACTATATGAGTGGTTGGTGATTCCTTTTGTCCTTACCGATACACCTGAAACTTTCATAAGACTTATGATCATGTTCTTAGGGATTAAATAGAAAAGGTTGTAGTTGTTTACTTTGATGATATCTTAGTGTATAATCATAGCTTTAGTGAAAATTTAGATAATTTGATACAAGTTTTTGTTAGTTCTTAGGAATAACCATCTTTATGCCAGTGTAGAAAAGTGAATCTTTTGTATAGATGCTCAAAAGAAATACAATCAAACTTTTGACAAAAATTTAAATCCTCAAGTGTATGCACTCCTCTCTTCTCTAAGTATTTGCTCTCTTTTGTTTAGCCTTCTACTTGGTTGTCCTCTGAAGGGGAGTTCTCCTTGTCATGATCTTTGCTTTTTCCAAAATGCTACCTAGTAATTTAGTCAACTTTTTCATAAAGATCACAAACTATGAATTATAACACTTCGAAGAGGTCAAAGAATTAAAATCAATAAAAGCTCAATTTAGGAAAGTTAAACTCAAGAGGATTAAAATTATGACAAACTCAAGGATTAACCAATAAAGGACAATCAAGAAATTAAGGCTAAGAAGAAAATTAGGCATTCAAAAGAAATCCTGGGAATGGTACTAGAATGGATTACAAAATAAAAATAAAACTAAAATCAATTTGAGCATGTGTTTCATGTCTCTAATGATGTTCCAAAGCAATTAACCAATTAATCTTCAATTGTTGTTGTCTTTAGGACCTTGTATAATTTTAATTTGAAATATGGATTGGTCGAATTGAAACAAGTGAAAACTGAGAACAATTCATAATTCCTATTTCAAATGAATCATGCTTTTCATGCCTTTCCTTTGACTTTTTTTGTTCACTTTTTTTTTCTTTTGGCGCCTTTCTCTTTCAATTTTCAAATTCAAAATTCATCAACACTATTTGGTTCCACTCCTCATTTTTGCTTCATACATTTAAATTTCAAAACAAAAATGAAATAGAACAAAGTTAGCAAAATTGGAAAGAATTCTAAGGAAGCAAATAAAGAATTGAACTTTGAAACAAGACACAATGGAAATCTAACTCTAAAGAACTCACTAATGATCTAATGTAGCAAGAATGAACTAAAAAGTGAAATGAAAAAAACACTAAAAAAAAACACATAGTATGTAACATTCATCATGTAATATGAAATAAAAAAAAACTCAACTATTTAAACTTGGATTTAATGACATATTAGGACTAAACATGGCTCTAAACAACATGTATTGATCATAAAATCAAAATGAAACTAAAATATAATGAAATGAGTGAATGAAAATGAATCAAGACTCAAACAAAATCAAAAGCTTCATGGTTCACCACGAAAAAGCCTAAAAACACAACAAATGGAAGGTTCAAGATTAACTAAGTAATTTGAACCAAACAAGAAGACTAAACACATATATGATTCGACAAACAAGTTCAAGACATCATAAGAAATACAATGAAACCACATGGAAATGAAAAGAAAAAAGTAAAAGATAAGAAACTTAGCTTGACAAAATCATGGCTTTAGATACCAAATGATAGCATGCCATCTTCCTCACCATATGTTTTTGGAGTTTTCAACTTTCACGGAGAATGGAGTATCTGCGTGGAAGTAATGTAGGAAGTAGAAGAGTGTCTCGGTTTGTGAAGTGGAATAAGTGTTTAGGACTAGTGATAGGTTAGGCCAATTGTTTTTATCTCTTGACTAAGCATACAAGAAATTGATTAAGACTAAGCGAATTAACCAAAAACTCTAATTAAGAAAAAATAATTGAATTATCAACAAACGTTAAAAAACAAATACTTCTCCAAAAACATAGATTTCAAAAAGACCAACAATATAACACAACTATTACATAGAATGTAAAAACAAAAATTTATTAAATGGAAACCTCAGAATTCATTGTGAAATCACAAGAGAATCAACCCAAGAGAGTTTTGCCTTCCATGACAAAAGTGCGAGAATTACAAAAGAAAATAAAACTAGAATTTATGCTATGCAGCAGTGTGTGTCCTTCATGCCTTCTCTACTCTTTATTTATAATATCATTTTCTTCAAGAAATTAACTCAGATTTAATTCTCAAATATTATTCTTGAAACTATCAGATGTTTCCTTATGTATCAAAGATTAATTTTGTAAATATCTTCTTTCCAGTAAAGCAGTGGATGTTCCTTCTCCCAACTTTGAAATATTTTGTTTCCAAATTTGATTCGAGATAACAACTCATAATAATTAAATTTGCTGCAAAAGATATTGCAAAATATTTGAAGGAGATTTACTCTAAATCAAGTAAGAATTGCATAACATCATCTTTGTAGAGAATTCGAAGAATATCTTTGCAAAATATTTGATTAGATTTGGAACCCATAAAATCTCCCCAAATAATTAGAAATAAGAAAAGTAAGAGAATATGCTTAAAATCCAAGTTCAACCAATAATCTCAATTAAGGTCCAATTAATCCTGATTGGGTAAATCTTATTTAAAATAATAGATTTATTCTCAATTACAGTCTAAGAAAGTCAAGGTTAAACACTCTAAGTGTGAAGAAAAATATACTCATCAAAATACCCCCACACTTATCCTTTTGGACTCTTTGGCAAAACACTAGTGATCAACAGAAAGGAGAATAAACACAAAGAAGATTTATAGCAAATCAACAGTAGACTCAAGGAATGTATAAGAACTTGCAAAATACAACCTTCCGAAAATCAAGGAATCAAGAAAAGTGTTAATTGAAAACTCTATATCTTAGTAAACAAGAAGGTAATTTTAAATTAAATGGATGAACCAAGAATGATAAAATCTTCTCAAAAGAACTCTCCAACTCTGAGTGTTTTTTGTTTGTACATACACTCAGCACTCATGCATGCAAACACTACCATAGGCTTAACAAAACTCTAATATCCACCACAACAATTGAATAACTTGCACACAAAGATTAAGAGGACTTTGTAAGGTATATAAATGGGCCAAGGTAAATGTAGGTAAAATGAGAAGGAAAAAATAGGACTTAAAACCATATAAAAACAAAGAAGTAATGGGGAATGAATCTAGAAACCAACATAAGTAGAGAACATCTTCAAATTACAGTCAACTCCTCTTTTTATTTTATTACTTCATCTTTTTCTATTTCTTTTTTCACGCAGTAGATGACTAACATGTGTATTATACAATCTACACTTATTCCTTTTTTTCTTCTTTTTTTCATTCAAATTAGGAGATAAATTGATCAATTACATCCCCACACTTATTCAAGAACCTATTCCCAAAATGATTCCAAAACCCCTCTATCTTCTAAGGTAAGGACAAAAATGTTTTTTCCTTCTTTTTTAGGACTTGTAATGGGGGTTATAAAAGCAAGAAAAAGCTACATGCTCAAAGCAGTTCAAAGGGGTTAACAAGTGGTTTATCACAAAGGTAGGTTAATATGGCTAAGGAGCTTAATTTAACATATAATGCCTCAATCATATCAATTTATGCATGCAAACATAGTTGCAGAATAGAGAATCAAGTTAAGTTCTAGAGTATAAGAAAACTTGAATGAAAACACACTAGAAAGAACATTAGAAAAACATTTAGATGGTCTATAAAAAGGGCTCAAAATCTCACCAGGTACAAAATATGCAACCTAATAATTTTCAAAACCAACTTATTTAGCAATTTACAAAGAATTCAAACAACACCAATAAAAAATCCGATTTTTCAAGAATTATGAAAATGCCAACCACTAGACACTACTATAAATCTATGGAAAATATGCAAAAAAAAATATTTTATTACATAGTCTAAAAGTTTACTAAGAAATTGACACAAGAAAATAAAATAAGAAAAGTAAAATAATTCCTAAACTATAAATCTCCTCCCCCACACTTAAATCATACATTGTCCCTAACATAAAAGCTATCAAATAAACATGTAAGATAAGTGGGAAAAGAAGAACTCCCTCGTCAAGCTTGAGGGACAGGAAGAATTATAGCTAATCTCCTCAACCATATCCTATGCAGTAAAAACCAACGTCATTCGCATAAAATAGCGAAAAAATTATATCACCTGGAGCTTCTAAACAAGGCATACAAAACCTTAGTGTGAACAATGAATTATAGAGAACAATTGTTGTTAAGAACTTTTGTGTAACAAGGTGTACAATGCAGGAGTTAGGTAGGCAAATGTAGTGAGAATGGAAAAGGTTCCATGAATTGACAATTATGTATAAATAGTACTTTTGGGTAAGTGGCTTGGATTGTAGATGATCTAATGAGGTTGTTTGGTAAGGGAACATGATGGAATACGGTCTAACCCAAATTGATAGTATAATTTAGATTTTAATTTGGTATACGTGTTTGGTCTTTCTGGTATTCAAATTTTTGTTGTTGGATTTAATTTTAAGGAAATAATAAAAGATTCACCTATTGCCCACATGGAAGGTGAAATACATGGCTATTTTAAAGAAATACAAAACATTTGGCTTGCTAAAGTGAAGGTGGGGTCCACTTCAAGAAATAAAGGAGAAATAAAGCTACGTGGGCACCAATGAAGATGAAGGAGTCATTTGACTTTCCAATATGTAGGTGGGGCCCACTTTAATCTACAAAGATAAAAGGAAAGTATGTAGGGCTGCACCATGCACCAATAAACGTGGGGACCATTCTAACAAAGGCTATTGAGATGCACTTTTGAACCTACTATATTTTACACTTACGTAGCCACCAATCATCGAGTTCAAACCATGAATGCTCTTGGGAACAACTAAGCATACAACCCATGCATTAATAGACGTGAGCTCTCTCCCTTAGAACAAGAAACGTAGGGAAGGTCCCAATAAATCAATAAAAATGCACCCAACCAATTGCCAAAGACGGATAACTCAAGGAGTGTTGCATGTAAGCTTTCTCTCTTAAAAGTGGCATCAACCATAGAGCCCATGACACGTGGCAGCAGTTGAGTTGAGAGTAAGGAGGTGTGCTAGGGTTAGATGAAGCTTACTTCTTACGCTAGGTTTAGTGAAGTTTCTACCATAAGCTTTTCTTCTTACTTTTCTTCTATAAATACATGTATAGGCACCATGTAAAATAAGCTTGATTTACCTTAATGGAATGCTGCAGAATTTTCAGCACATTATCAAGTTTTCAATTGAGTTTCTTCTCCAAGAAGCTTGAGACTCTCTCTTGAAGGTTAGCCCAACCTCCTTCAAGTTCCCTTTCATCACCTAGTTCACCATCCTTTGAAGTTTCCACTGTAAGCTTCCTACACAACCTTCCTTTCCATGTCCATTGCTTCTGCATGCTTAAGGAATTCTTCCCTTGGTATAATTATATAGAGTATTTAGTGAGTAAATATGAAATAGGTGGATAAATATGAGATAATTATCATATTATAGGTTGTTAAGCCTAATAACAAAATTATAACAAAATTATTTGTGAGAGTAATTTGTATTATTTGGATGTGAAGGTCGTTACCTGTGTGTTATAAGCAAATAATGTTATATCCATATTTTTTTATTTAGTATTATTTTCTCTATGTTTTTTTGGGTAATGTATAGTACAACATGCATCGGGTGATGTAATAAGGGAGAGTATTTTAGCACATTCTTCGTGCACCTCGTCCTCCACTCCTACATTTGTTCAAAATACTGAAAATACCCTTTTTGAAATTGTAATACCTTTTGGATTTTACAATTCGGAATACTATATTTCGAATTCAAAATATAATTTTTTTGGTTTTCGAATGGTACAATTCAGAATATAATTTTCTTTTATATTATAGATTAT
>Ga0123340_1004559_pt1 | contig 13150 bp, 5 predicted proteins | sample SirMexnodulemix_FD_89961 | JGI IMG/M metagenome (GOLD analysis project Ga0123340, IMG submission 89961) | Root nodule microbial communities of legume samples collected from Mexico - Siratro Mexico nodule mix | ecosystem: Host-associated > Plants > Roots > Nodule | place: Mexico: Nepantla... | reverse complement strand
ATTTTTTTTTTATATATATATATATATATATATATATATATATATATAATATTTGTTAAATATATATAATTTAATTATAATACCACTAAATGTTATTTATTTGTCAAATATAATAGATAACATACTCATTACACATAAAATACATATAAAATGTTTATTATTTTTCTAGTGTAATATATGACTTTTAGTAAAACTTATATAGTTCATCATGTTAAGAAAACACATTTTAGCCTTAAAATAATTATGATATAGACTTTATTCGTTAAACTTTATTTACATTTAAATCACATTTTTATATTTAAATAAACACATAGTATTGTATCTTCTTGAATCAAACTAATGGTTATTATGGCTACTTTTACTATATTTTCTTTACCAGGTTGGACTATAGAGAATTTCTTTGTGTACTAAATCTACAATTAATTATTACATTTTTTTTATTGTGATGGAGGTTGAACATTATTGTAGGATATACTCAGTTTTTGTGGCAATCGTAAAGTACTTTTCAATAATAGGATTGGTGATGAAAATAAGCGATTGCAACAAATTCAACAACTTCTCGATCTTGTGGACTCAATTATATGGAAAAATGGTGGAGAACCATTTACAAATGAGTTGTTCATAAGATTAAAGGTGAAATTTTTTTAAATGTTAAAAGTATTTATGAAATATTGAAATTTTAGTAAATAATATATAATGTCAATGAATTATGAATTCATTTTATGTTGTAGGAGAAAGCAACCGAAACTGAAAAAGCAGAAACATTGAGAATTAAAAGACGTCTAAAAAGAAGATATGATATTGAGCTTAAACGAATGACTGAAATGGTAAATTACTATCCATCATAACATTTGATATTTATTTTTCAACATTTTAATTTACTTATTAAAGGTTAAACATATTATCACTTTTTTAATTTTAATTCTTCTACTTTTCAAATAATAATAATTTTATTTTAATATATAGATTCAGAAAAAGTTGGAGGAAGAAATGGCCAAACTTAGGATAATGTTAGAAGAAGAGAAGGCTGCTAGAGTTAAGGCTGAAGACAATTATAAATCATTCCAAATGTCATCAAATAGAGAGATTCAAAGACTCAAAATGGATCTTCAAAAGGCAAATAGTGGATTATGTGCCATTCTCTAATTATAATATCTTCATAATAATCGTATTTTACCTGTATTTACCTTTATGATTGTGAGTGTTTGTATTTATGTATATATGTATGGTGTGATACTCTTTCAAATATTGTATATATTTACTTAAGTGTTTCTTATGTAAATAAACTATGTTTGAATCTTATGTAAATAAACAATGTTTGAATTATATGATTTTCTCGTAGCTGGTGTATAATGATTATTATTATTATTTTTAATTGGCTTTCATATTTTTCTTGTAATGTAATTCTATATTCTATTTCTATTTTAAATTTTTAGGATGTTGATTAAATATGTTTATTTCCAATTTTTATGACACTTTTAAACTAGAAGGAAGGAATAGAAGTTATTCTATTATTTTGAAATGTATGAACTATTCTCTTAGTAAATAGCGTTCCCTATTTTAAAACAAAAACAAAAAAAAGTATAGAATGGAAATTCACTCAACTAAATAAATGAGAAGAAAAACACATTTTTTAGTAGAAAATGAAGTGAGAAAAAAAAAATGTTAAAAGCTTCACTTCATTTATTTTTCATTTAACTATAAAGAGTAGAAAGGTAGGAATGTTTAGGATCAGATTGATAAAAAAATAATAAAAAATCAATCTAAAACATTGATAATCAATTGAAAGTGATACTTTTTGACTGATTTGAAATGTGTATATGAGAGGAAAATCAATATGTATAAATTTAATTCATCTAAAGATGAAGAGTAATAAAATATGCTTGTAGAAGAATAATTATTTTGGTGATGTAAATATTACATTACTAACCTTGAAGATAAAAGTGTTAACTCATAATCATTGGAAGAAAACAATATAAACAATATAGAAGAATTGGTTTTGAAGTTTACGTTTTGAATTTAATGCATTTTTGTATAAGTATTTGCATTTTATTTGTTATGAGGTAGATTTTTGAGGTTATCTGTATGTCACAATTATATACCATAATTACCTATACTCATTTCTTCTAAAATCGAAGAGGAAAAAAGAAAGAAAGATGCTACAATACACAAAAAAAATATTTAGTATTCTGTAGTGTTAAAATAAATAAATATTTAACTATTGCAAAGTACAGGATGAAATCATTAATCATGATATAACATATAAAAAGGTAAAATTGAATACATATAGTAAAGTTTGAAAAGCATTAATAGTTATTCTTAAACCATTCTAACACATCTATTTGCTAAAAAAATCAAAATCTATATTTGATTCATCTAAATACATTACAAGTTGTGTCCTTTTAGATTTCTTAGCTACTTGAAAGTTGAACATTAGTTTATAGAAATTAATTTGCTTACTTTATACACAGTTTTTTGTTGCCACCACCTCTTTTTTATCCTTATCCACTCAAATCTTAATAAAATACAAACAATAAGATATGATAGCTTTATTTCCTTTCTTTCTTTCAGGTTAATGTCATATTATTTTTATTATCATTTTCCCCTATTTCATTTTAACGAAAAAAAATCTCATATTAAGGCCTTCCCATTCATTTCCATTTCTAAATTAACTATGATCTAATTTCCTTATTACAAATTACAAGTAAATTTATAAATTATATATTTCCCAGTAAAAATTCATAACAAAACCGTAAAAATATTATATTATAAATATGAAAATCACTCTAATATTTTAGTATAATGCCAAAATTTTTGCGTATTAAGTAGGACGAAAGTGCTAATTATCAAATTGAAAAGAATTCAAATGTCAAATGAAAAATTACCAGAGCAAAAAGTTGACAATAAGAAACACTAGCAAACTCATTCTGGCACAACCGTAAACTTTTCCCTTTATCAATTCAACAACGTTATTGTAATATATATATGATAGAACGAAATAAAAGTGACATGACATTGAATGAAGTTAAAGCACTGGAAAAATAATTAGCAAAGCATTCTGAAAACATGCCCTTATATGACTTTGTATGGGTCTCGTAATGCCTTTCATCTCTAAAAATTTTATCATTCAATCAATTTTTTTTCATTTATAAAAATTGAACTCCAAACCTTCACTGACAAAATTAAATTAATTTCAGTTAAAATAATATAATGTTGGTATAATATACATTCTGAACTTCAAGAAAAGTAAGCTTGAGAAAAAAAAAACAAAAAAGATGCAAAATGAAAACTAAAGATGTGTAGATAGAATTTAAGCCCTTAAACCTTCTTTAAGTAGGCTCAAACTTATTGAGTATTGGAAAAAGACAATCACTTCCTACACTATCCATTTTTGAACTTGCACTCCTACAATCAGATGAAAGAATCGAATTCTTCATCCACTTCTCCCTCATTGTACTCCGTCACTGTTCACGCTACCACTAGTACCGCTATTGCACTATCTTCAACGAAGAAAAAAAAAGGGAGAATAATACAAAAAAAAAATTTATTCCAGAAAGTTCTTTTCAAAACATAAATGTGTTCTGGAAAGCTTTTACTGAATTACATTTTCTATGTTCTGATTGTTTTGGAACACATTTTTGAAAAATGTATTTCAAAAGGTATTATAAACATTCTGAAAATTTTGTTATGGAACTTCTGTTTCGAAAAACTTGTTCAAGAATGTATCTTGTACATTCCAGAAATTTTATTTAAAAAATTTAGTTTTGAAAATCTTATTTTGTTCTAGAAAATATATTCTAATATGTTTCATAAATTTCGGAAAGTGTATTTTACAAAAATTTCCAGAACAAGTAATCCAGAAATTACTTGTAAATTAGTCATTTTAAAAAATTATGGGTTACAGGTTCAAATTGAGAAGGTGCAGGAAGCAATTATCTTAGAGAAAAACTCTCACACCCCAATAACATTAGTCTGCCCCAATAATAACCATATCGTCTTTCATTATTGAAATGTTTAAAGTTTTATATTTTGAATTATGTAATCTAAAATTTAAAAACTATGTAGATTGTGATTACTGAGGTGGAAGAAGAAATAGTTTCCTCACAGTCATGCATAAACTGGACAAATATGCTAGACCCAAAACTATATTTTGCTTAACTCCCCTCGTAAGTTTACCTAAAATCTATATGTGAATTCCATATACAAACTAACCATATTAATTTATTGTTTTAGTACTTTCGTTGTAGAAGAATTAAGCCTACATATTGATTAACTATATGTTATCATAAGACTTGAAAAGTTACCAAACTTCATAATAGAAAGCTCTCATCTCACAAGAAAGCAAAGCCTTTTTTTTCTCTTTGATTTTAATTTCAGAAGTAGGGAACTAACTACTGAATGGGATTAACCATATCAAAAGTGTATTGCATGAGGGAATGTTACTTTGGAACTTTCTCGTCCACTTGTTAGTCTAACTTTGGAACAACTCGCTGAGGGATTGGGGTAGTTGTAGCTCAAGCGAGGGGAATGGTTTATTGTGTTTTCTTTGGTAGCAAACACAAGATAATTGAGAATGAGAGAAAGAAAGTATAAATATGGAAACTAAAAGCGAAAATTCTTGTAATTATAAAACCTACTTGAGTAACTAAAATGAATTTTTTTATAATTATAGAGATCAAACGAGTAATTAAACCTTATATGTTATCCTCAATAAGAAATAAAGAACCTGGCCAATCAATGCCATTAAAGAACCAATGAATAAACATGTAAAAATTGCATTGAAAATTACTTCAAAAAATAACTTCGAACTTTTGATTCCATGAGACTTAATTAGGCTACATAAGTAGGATTTGATTAACTCTAATTTGAATAGAATTCAAATTGAAAAGACAAATTTAATTTGGTGGTAGGAAAGAATTTGAAACTGGTGTGGGACCAGGGTGGTTCCCTAATTGTTAATTGTTTATTAATGGAAATGTAATTGAAATAAAATAATGATTAAGAGGAGATAGGTGTGGCATGTGGAGGTAGATAAATCCAAATCCAAATCCAAATCCAAAGTTTGACTGAACCTTGATAGATGAGCAATTAAAGTAAGAAAATCTTGAGAAGTGGGGACGCCACTTTACCTTATTCCCCGTAACCTGTCCTCGGGTTTAACCCTCTCCTATTAAAATTTGTTTCATTCACCCTCTACATCTATGCATTAATTAAAATTTTACTTTATTCAAATTCCTCTGTAAAAATCAATCTCATAATTTCCTGAATAAAATTAGGTTATTCTAAACTAAAGTTCAGTTGATCTTCATTGCGGGGTTTACCTTACCCCACCATGGTTGGTGCACATGATGAAGAACTGTTTTGTATATTTGTCTTGCTTGAGAGCCGAAGCATCCCCACAAATCTAGCAATTGTTTTTATTTAGCACAGTGCCACTAGACATGACCTGAACATCGTACCTGCTGCAGCCACTGTCTGTCAAATTCCAAAAGCTATTTTCCAGAGCCCCTTCGCCATATATAACCAACCTTCTATTTTTTTTTTGGTACTTTCATACTTTGTACGTGTCCTCCTTCCACACGGATACATAAACCTATAATAATAAATGACCATTCAACTACTTTTCTATGGGAATTATTGCAAGCTCCCCAAACACACGATCTATGTGTGTCCTTCATTATGATTTTCCATGGATACTTTCATATAAATGGTATATCATTAACTTCCGTTTAATGGCAGAGATATATATTATTGAAGCATGTAGTATTAATTATTGCTCCGGAAATTGAAAATAGAAATTTTGAAAACAGTTTTGTAATTACTACTCCTCACTGTGGAACTAGGGTAGTAGCTTTTTCTTGAAATTGTGGTGTCTCTTTCCTCTAATTTTGACGCCGGGTTCCCCGTTTCCACATTTTTCAAAACCCAAAGTTTGGGTGATAATTACGTCTTTGAATCCGGAAAGCCATTTGGACCACTTTTTTAAAAGAATGGCCAACATTAATATTTTTATTTTCATACTTATAATATAATAACATATTTCTCATTTAAAAACAATTATGATTCCTCCCGTAACGTAACTTCAGGTTCCCCAGCAAGTCCTTTCTTTCTTTTTCCCCCCGTTGAAAAAGCCACCCCAAAATCAAACCTATTAGCTCAGGGTAGGTACACGTACAGCCACACAAGTCTGAAATTCGGGACAAGAAAGAAAAATAATCTCTCTTGGTTAATTCATAATCCTATCTCTTCAATTTTAGTATATTTGTTTATTTATATTTGTAGAAAATAAAAAGAGTGAAGGAAAAAACAAAAAGATGATAAAGAAATTGGTTCTAGTTTTGGATTTGGACTGACCCTCACAGGCACGCACGCACGGAGGCACAGTGATTTGGTTGGGTTTGAAAATATTGATGAATGAAAAGGGAGCAAAAGCATAAGCATATGCACATGGTATTATGCAAACACAAACGCGTAAGCTAAAACTAATCATTAATTTTCCATGAAGCGAGAGTGAAAACCCCAAAAAAGCCAAATCAAAAGAGCGAAACCATACCTCACGAGGAACATGTCGTGGTCACCACCACAAGAACCATCAATAGTGTTCACCTCCCTTCTTCTGATTGCTTTATTCGTTACAGTAACAGCAGCAGAACCAGAAACAGAATCAACCTCCGATGTGCTTCTCTTGATGCGTTTCAAGCAGTTACATGTTTCCTCCGACCCCCGCGGCTTCCTCTCCGACTGGCTCCACCACGCGCCGTCGCCGTGCGCGTGGCGCGGAGTCACCTGCTCAGCCGAGCCACACCGCGTCACCGCCATCGACCTCTCCGACGCCTCCCTCTCCGGCACGCTCCACCTTCCCACCCTCACTTCCCTCCCCTCGCTCTACACCCTCGTCCTACGTGGCAACTCCTTCAACGCTTTTAACCTAAGCGTTTCGCCGTTTTGCGCGCTTCAGAAACTCGACCTCTCTTTCAACAACTTCTCCGGCAAGTTTCCTTTTGCAAACCTAACTCCGTGTAACCGCCTTACTCACTTAAACCTCTCAAATAATCTTATCACCGCTGGACTCGGCCCTGGGCCGGGGTCTGGGCTTGGGCTTCCCCTGGCCCAACTCGACTTGTCCCGAAACCTCGTCTCCGACGTGAGTCTTCTCGTCTCCGCTCTCGCCAGCTCTGCTCTCGTTTTTCTCAACTTCTCCGACAACAAACTCGCGGGTCAACTCAGCGAGTCGCTCGTTGCGCGAAGCGCGAACCTCTCCACCTTGGACCTCTCTTACAACCTTCTCTCCGGGGCGGTGCCGCCTCAACTCGTGAATGACGCCGTTCAGGTTCTCGATTTCTCGTTCAACAACTTCTCGCGGCTGGATTTCGTCTCCTGCGGGAGCCTCACGCGGCTGAGCTTCTCCCGCAATGCGCTCTCCGGAGACGAGTTTCCGCGGGGGTTGAGCAGCTGCGACAGGCTCGAGGTTCTCGATCTTTCTCGCAATGAGTTCGAAGCCGAGATTCCGGGGGAGATTCTTCGGAGTTTGAGGAGCTTGAAGTCTTTGTTTCTGGAGCGCAACAAATTCTCCGGCGAGATTCCGAGCGAGCTCGGAAGCCTCTGTGGAAGTCTCGTGGAACTTGATCTCTCCGAGAACATGCTTTCCGGTCCGTTGCCGTTGAGTTTCGTGAACTGTTCTTCTCTGCGGAGTTTGAACCTCGCGAGGAACTATCTCTCTGGGAACTTCTTGGTTTCCGTGGTTAGCAAGCTTCAGAGTCTTGAGTATCTAAACGCGGCGTTTAATAACATAACGGGACCGGTTCCGTTGTCGCTTGTTAACCTGAAACGGCTTCGGGTGCTTGACTTGAGCTCGAACCGGTTAAACGGCAATGTTCCGTCGTCGTTTTGCCCTTCCGGTTTGGAGAAGCTGATCCTGGCGGGCAATTACCTTTCCGGGACGGTGCCGTCGCAGCTCGGTGATTGTAAGAGCTTGAGAACTGTCGATTTCAGCTTTAACAGCTTGAACGGTTCGATTCCGTGGGAGGTTTGGGCTTTGCCTAACCTCTCTGATTTGATTATGTGGGCGAATAATCTCACTGGGGAAATCCCAGAAGGGATTTGTGTTAAAGGAGGGAACTTGGAGACTTTGATTCTCAACAATAACTTCATTTCTGGGTCAATTCCGAAGTCAATTGCCAATTGCACCAACATGATATGGGTGTCGCTGGCGAGCAACCGGTTAACCGGGGTGATACCTTCTGGGATTGGGAATTTGAATGCATTGGCGATTCTCCAGCTGGGGAACAACTCGCTGAGTGGGAGGATTCCACCGGAGATAGGCAAGTGGAGGAGGTTGATATGGTTAGATTTGAATAGCAATAACCTAAGTGGGAATATCCCGTTTGAGCTTGCTGATCAAGCGGGGTTGGTTATCCCGGGGAGGGTTTCGGGGAAGCAGTTTGCGTTTGTGAGGAACGAGGGTGGGACTAGTTGCAGGGGTGCTGGTGGGCTGGTTGAGTTTGAGGATATCAGAACAGAGAGGCTTGAAGGTTTTCCCATGGTGCATTCGTGCCCGTTGACGCGGATTTACTCCGGTTGGACCGTGTATACTTTTGCTTCTAATGGGAGCATGATCTACCTTGACCTTTCCTACAACTTGTTGTCTGGGACTATTCCTGGGAATTTGGGTGGCATGACCTATTTGCAGGTGTTGAATTTGGGGCACAATAGGTTGGGTGGGAACATTCCAGATAGTTTTGGTGGTTTGAAAGCAATTGGGGTGCTTGATCTGTCTCATAATAGTCTTAATGGGTCCATCCCTGGTTCATTGGAGAGCCTTTCCTTTCTCAGTGACCTTGACGTCTCTAATAATAATCTCACCGGGTCCATTCCTTCTGGGGGTCAGTTGACTACTTTTCCAGCTTCTAGATACGATAACAACTCTGGCCTTTGTGGCCTGCCACTGCCAGCGTGTGGTGCTTCGAGGAATCGCTCAGTGGGTGTTGGGGGTTGGAAGAAGAAGCAGCCTGTAGCAGCTGGGGTTGTGATTGGTTTGCTTTGCTTCCTCTTGTTTGCGCTTGGGCTTGTGTTGGCTTTGTACAGGGTGAGGAAGGTGCAGAAGAAGGAGGAGATTAGAGAAAAGTATATAGAGAGTCTTCCGACTTCGGGGAGCAGTAGTTGGAAGCTTTCCAGCTTTCCTGAGCCTCTGAGCATCAATGTTGCCACCTTTGAGAAGCCTCTGCGGAAGCTGACGTTTGCGCATCTTCTCGAGGCTACTAATGGTTTCAGTGCTGAGAGTATGATCGGTTCTGGGGGATTTGGTGAAGTGTACAAGGCTAAGCTGAAAGATGGCTGTGTTGTTGCCATCAAGAAGCTAATTCACGTGACGGGTCAGGGAGATAGGGAGTTCATGGCTGAGATGGAAACTATTGGGAAGATTAAGCATAGGAACCTGGTGCAGCTGCTGGGTTACTGTAAAGTTGGGGAGGAGAGGCTTCTTGTGTATGAGTTCATGAAATGGGGAAGTCTTGAGTCTGTTTTACATGAAAGGGCAAAAGGAGGAGGTTCAAATCTTGATTGGGGTGCAAGAAAGAAGATTGCCATAGGGTCGGCAAGAGGTCTTGCATTTCTTCATCATAGTTGCATTCCTCACATTATACACAGAGACATGAAGTCCAGCAATATTCTTCTTGATGAAAATTTCGAGGCCAGGGTTTCTGATTTTGGCATGGCAAGATTGGTTAATGCTCTTGATACTCATCTAACTGTAAGCACACTTGCCGGAACACCGGGTTATGTACCCCCTGAGTACTACCAGAGTTTTCGATGTACAGCTAAGGGGGATGTCTATAGCTACGGTGTCATACTGCTTGAGCTTCTATCAGGGAGAAGACCAATCGACTCTTCCGAGTTTGGTGATGACAGCAATCTTGTTGGTTGGTCTAAGAAGCTTTACAAAGAGAAAAGAATTAATGAAATACTTGATCCTGATTTAATTGTGCAAACATCTAGTGAAAGTGAACTATTTCAATATTTGAGAATTGCCTTTGAATGTCTAGACGAGAGACCCTACCGGCGGCCTACCATGATACAAGTGATGGCCATGTTCAAAGAGCTTCAGGTTGACACAGATAATGATATGCTTGATAGCTTCTCTCTGCGAGACAATGTCATTGATGAAGCATGAAAATAGGATCTTTACTGCAAGACTCGAAGCCCTTCAACAGTTGAGGAGGAAAGGTTCTCAACATTTGAAGTGTTGCTGGACAGAGTTGAAATTCTGGTGACACTTATCTATCCTATCTGAAATTGGAGGAGGATTCTTGCTCTCTTTTTTTCTCTGTATATAAAACACATAATGAGACCAAGAGATCGAAGGCAACCGTGGAAGGATGAGACATGAAGTTATGGACAGAGTTTTGTATGTTACTTTTGTGCTGGTCTAGTCTTCAGTCACTTGAAATTGGTAGATATATACACTTTTTTCCTATGAACTTCTGTCACTACTCCATCATCAATCCCACTGTTGCTGAAGGTCAATATTTTGTTTGTCATTTCCATTGGGTTCTGATATTACCACAGTTTTGCTCATTTTGTGTTTTGGTTCATATTGCAAGTGGCAATTTTTATTTTTTATAGAAATCTAGATTCTGTTGTATATATAAATGAAATCTGTTATGGATTTACTGTTTATTTGGGCGTGCTTTCCCTCACTTGTATGGAACCATAACTGCATATTATCCGGGTTAACACCAAATGATTAATTTTCTCTTTTCAGGTTTCTTATTAACTACTCAAATTTTAAATAGAATCCTCATAAGCTATTTATAATGCATATTTGATAAATTCATAGGATAAGGAATAATATTTCATGTATTAACGTTTTAATGATCCTGGAGGTTAAATATCATGTGATAACTTCACCAGTGAGGGGTTAACGGGGTTAATATCTACACAGATACCCCCAAGCCTTAAACTGCACTCTCCCGTAGCTGGTGGAAGCTTTTTCCCAATTATTGCTCATATGATGATGAGAGGAAGCTATGGGAACGTCAGTGCAGGTGCTATGGCAATTACTTGTATGGAGAAGCTACCAGCTTTCAGTGGTACTGTTATTTATCATTTCATTTTTGTCGCATTTTAAAATGTTGAAGTGCATAAAAACCAAATGGAAGTTGCACATGTTAGATCTGTGAACTCAGTAGGTTGCACTCTTCTAACCTAGCATGCAGCTATGTTTTTTTTTTTCCTTACACTTGTACCGTTTTATTTCATGCAATGTTTTTTCCCCCTAACTCTGATGCTTCAAATTTTCCTAGCATACCATGTATGTCTAATGACTTGTTATAAATTGCACTTCACTGATATTTCCAAACACCATGAAGTAATGTTTTGGTACCTTTCTTATTGAACTTGTATTTAGACTATTTCATTCTCTTCATCCATTCCTATTACGCAAAGCACTTGCCATCTTCGTCATAATAATTCTTTAAATATTCAAGTTTGGCAACCTGTCTTTAGATATACAGAGAATATGAGTAGATTTGAAGCTTAATATATTCCAATTCCGGCAAGATTTAGATGAAGTTTAATTTCAGTAATCGAAAATCAAAATTAAAAATCATTACAGGATTGTGGAGAGTACCAACGTAGGAGAGGATTTTTCTGAAATTCAATTTATAGTTATCTGATTGCGGTGCTCGAAGTACAAAAGAAGGAAAATGCCAACAGTCTTAAAACTTTTAACGTAACAATAATATGCAATTTAGTCTGTTAAAACTTTTAAAACAAGCAAGATGGTCCTCAAAGTTCCTAACATGTGTGTGATAATGTTCATCATCATGGCTTACAATTGTCCAAAGTTTGATCAAGTTTGCCACTTAAAGTAACGTGTTTGGTCAGAATTTTGTCTGTGAATGGTATGTGGCACTTTTGTCAAATGGATTAGCTGTCATTTTGGAAGACTAACTGGTATACCTTGAGAAGATATAGAACCATCTTGCACAGTTATTCGTTTTGAAATCTAAGGACGAAATTGCGAATCGTGTATCGTGTAATGTTGACTGGTATATTTTGGACTTTAAAGAAAGAGCACCATCATACTGCAACAGAAGAATCTATTCTAAATCTCCTTGTGATGACTCTATTTTGCTCCTATCATTCAACCAGATACGGTTGCTGGGATTGAGTTTATTAATAGATATACTTTATTACAGAATGTTATAGCTCGTATTTAGGTGAACTAAATACTAAAAACTTATCAGAAACAAGATAAGTCTTAATGTTCAAAGAACACTAACAGATTATGCACCAACAAAAGTGTCGTATCAACAGCAAGATTCAAACTTCAGTATGCACGAGATATGAATGTAGCTTGGGTTGATTTTACTTGAAAAAAAAAAAAAAAACTAATTTTTGATGTCTTATAGATGTAATCTAACAATTTAAACTTATGATTTAATAATTCAGACTCTCATTAGTAGGTCAACTGTAATGATTTTAATTTGCTCTAATTATTGCAGATATTGTTCTCCTGTCCCAGTGTTACCTTATTGTGCAGTCACAATGATGGATTAATCATTCTGATCTAAATCAGACACTGCTGCATTGTACAACAGTCAAATGGAAGAGCAGTGGTGACTACTATAAATGGTGATCTGATGTTTCTCAAAGGGTTATACATAATTGATTTTTTAATTAAAAACAAATAAAAATAGGATTGATATAGATTGAATAACTCAGATACTTCCGGAGTTTAATTTTATATGCTGCTAGTGTGCAAATTTTTATATTATCAATCAATTAAATTTATTATAAATATAACTTGTAAAAAATATTTGTCAACAATTTATATATCTGAATTTTCAATTTTTTTCGCCTTGTGGTAACTAAAAGCAAATCTAGTATATAGTTCATAAATATATGTTGTAACTAAAAGCAAATCTAATATATAGTTTATAAATACAGTAAAAGAATAAAAAGTAAGATGACACATGCAACCACATGCATGCCTTCTCCATCTAGAACAAAAGAGATTTTTCAATATTCTCTTATAAAAGGTTATACATTTAATAAGATTGATTGATAAGAAACATTTAATAATAAAGTCAAACAAATTATATTATTTTCAATTCAAAACTTTAAAATAGTAAATTTAAAAGTATTATAT
>Ga0123340_1004555_pt1 | contig 13157 bp, 10 predicted proteins | sample SirMexnodulemix_FD_89961 | JGI IMG/M metagenome (GOLD analysis project Ga0123340, IMG submission 89961) | Root nodule microbial communities of legume samples collected from Mexico - Siratro Mexico nodule mix | ecosystem: Host-associated > Plants > Roots > Nodule | place: Mexico: Nepantla... | reverse complement strand
TTAATATATTTTTTAAATGATAAATTAAAACCTTATTAGAGATTATTATTATTAAGTAAATTAAATTTTCACTTAGGAAACTATATACATTGTCGTGTCTTGTGTTTTATAACTTTCAATTTAACTATATCGATGTGTATGAGTCCACGTCTATATCCGTATTTATGTTTCATATGAAATAATTCTCGTAGGAAAGTCATTTCAAAAGATTAAGCAAAACTTAGTTTGCGACTTTTCTTTCACTCTTCTTATAATAATAATTCTTTTACTATGTATCAATAGTCTGGATGAAGGCCATTTTCTTGTCCCTACATGATGGAATTATGAATTTGTCCTTAAAAATCATGAAGTAGGATTGAAGTTAGAAAAGAGTTTTTGTATTTATGTAATTTTTTATTTTGGACTTGTTTTTTTTTCATTTGTTTGTATTGGACCTTTATTGGGTCTGGTATATGTTTTTATTTATCTTATAATTAGAGATTTTCTAGACTTTAGTGTTTAGAGACTTGTTGGATGAACTCATGACTACAAAGTTTATAATATATAAGTCTTTTTTTTTAGACTCTTATTCAGAATTTGCTCATTTTGGAATTTGAATCATTTTCTAAAATTAAGAATTCTCTAAAAGTTTTTCATTAGCAGTCCTTATCATTGAGTTTCCAATTCAAGGTGTGAATATTCCTCTACTGGTCAATTTATCTGCATTGTGGCATTAATTGAAGTAGATCGGAGTTTTATCATCTCTTATCCCTTCTACATTTTTTGTTTTATCAATTGTTTGATAGAAATTATCGAAAACGTTGAGGTTAGTTTTCCATCATTTGGTAATCAAAGTTTAGATCCAATGTTCTATAATTGTGTTGCAAATTTTTTGAAGTATAAATAGACATTTTTGCTTGTGCAATTCAAATTTTATTTTTTTTCCTTATTTCTTGATTCCTTATTGTTGAATTTTAGACGGTCCAATGTCTCTTTAGATTATCAAATCACCTGATAAAGTTTTGATGATAACAAAACTCAAGTATACATTTATATTTGATGATTTATATACTTTGTTCAGTTACTTCTTTATTAAAGAGCAACAGACACATGGTCCGTGAAGAGATAAGTTTTCTTACTATTTACTTTTATGTTATTGATTTGATTTAAATTGATTTTATATCATGATGTGCTTTAACGTTCAAATTTGTTCATAATGAAAATTATTCAAATTATTATGGAGCATTTAAATGTGATTAATTGATTTTATATCATATTGTGCTTTAACGTTCAAATTTGTTCATAATATAAATTACTCAAATTATTATGGAGTATTTAGATGTGATTAATTGATTTTATATCATAATGTGCTTTAATGTTAAAATCTGTTCATAATGAAATTTATTCAAACTATTGATGAGTATCTCAAATATAATTTCTTTATGTAATTTTAAATTATGTCCGATACAGAATTAATGAAGTTTAATGTAGTATGAAAATTAGAAAAATATTTCCAGTTTGAGCTCTATACATTAGAAAGTCAAGATTGCTCTATTTAAGCATCCCAACGACCAGTTTCTAAAAAGCTACATATAGAGGAGCAAGTTCAAGTTGAAGAAGAAACAAGGAGAAGCAAAAAGAGAAATACATCATATAATACATTGAAGAAAATATATTGAGTATCTATTGTCAATTTGCTATTGAGAGCATTTAGATTTTTGGATTGTGTGAAATCATTTTGTAATTCTTCATTATTGTGAAGAACCCTTGTGAGCTTTCATTGTTCTCTCTTTTGAGAGTGTTTCTTTAAATCTTGAGTGGTCTTGATCTCAGGGGGAGATTGGGACTGGTATAACCTAGAGAGGTTTGTGTACTCGCTATAACCTGGAGAGGTTTGTGTACTCGTTATAACCTGGAGAGGTTTGTTTACTCGTTGTAACCTGGAGAGGTTTGTGTACTCGTTGTAACTATTGACTGAATAGTGGAACCTCTTGAACGGTTTGTTCAAGGGAGAACTGGATATAGCCCAAGAGATTAGGGTGAACCAGTATAAAACTGTTTTATCTGTGCTTATATATTTTTGCCTTGGTTGGTGGTTTCTATTATAACGAATTGAGTTCAGGCTCCATTCAACCCCCCTTTCTGGATCCAGTTGTTCCTACACTTATTCGTTTTGTCACGATTCGGTTGTGATTTAACACGAGAATAATGTTTTTTTTTGTCTGTGTTCTTTGATTTGTTATCTTCAAATTTGACACTATGAGGATTGCACCGGTGCAATTGATGCAATTATTATTATGCTTCAATCTCCGATGAATTCAAGGTTGATCACAATAGTACAATTCCTCTGTGATTTTTGTTCCTGATTCACTGATGCTACAATCGATTAAGGTTAAGGTTGATTCAGTGATCAAAAATTGAGATTAGAGAATCAAAACGGTGACTAATTTGGAAATAATAATAAGCACTTGAATATTCAATTGGTGTAATAAGATTAGTAGGGAAAACATGAATTCAATAAATAGAAATTCTTAGTTAAGTTTCATTTCTAGTGTCTTTCGAAAATTAAAACTTCAATGAAGAATTAAAATCTCCTAAAAAAATATACTTATCCTCATATGACTACTTGTTTTGAACCTTAAGTGACATATCTCATGTGTCTACATAGATACGATTATCATAGTTTTATTATAATAAAAAAAGTAAGTTAATATAAATTAATAAATAAATAGTAGTAATATCTTAACACTATTATAAAAGAATATATAATTTATTTAATAATTCAATTAAACACAATCATATTCTACCAAATAGAAAAAAAAAATCATTCAAAATTGAAACAAGTATAAAATTGGATGAATTTGAAAAGATAATATTAAGTTTGAATATTTGATATTAGCATCTCTTATATAGTAAGATGTGTATCATCTTCAAGTTATAGTACAATTTTGATTTCAATCACTACAAGAAAAATTGGAATTACCAATGAAAAATTACCAGCAGATTTGTATATGTCAAGAAAATGTCATTATCAACGAATTTTAACAGCGAATTTATTGACAGAAAAATTTACTGGAAAATTATCTGTAGTTAAAATTCGTCAAAGTAAAAGTGCTGAAGAAATTTTGGCAACAATTCAATACATTTATCAAAGTTGAAAATGACTTACATTAGACTTCTATTTATAAAGTTTAGGTCAACCCATACCCTGATCTTCATATACCGTAACCCTAAGCCTCTCTAATAAGGAGTTAACACTTGCCAAGCCATGAATGGAGAGGATCCTCTCCACTGCCAAGGTGACATGTGACATTGGCATGGATCAATAACCTGGCCCTTGAGAGACGCCACGTATGCCCTAAGTGAGGTGCCACCTAAGCTTACATAAGGTGTCACTCTAGCCCTAAAGAAAGCACCACATAAGGCCTAACTCAAATATCTAGGCATTAGCTTCTCCTTTTCTTAGGGTTTGGCCTAAATACAAGGTCCAAAAATTTAAGACAATCTATTCTACTCATTAGCCCAAATACAAGGCCCAAAATTTAAATTCCTATACTACCTTGGTCCAAAATCCTATTTTACTTGGCCCAAAATAAATTTTACACTATTCCATACAATTTTTACAAGTAGAGGTTTTGTAATCTTGAAGCTCCAAAGTCTCTAGATTGATCTTCTCCAATTTTGAACTTGGGCCCAAAAGTTTCTTTGGAGGCCCAAACAAGCCCAACTGAGCCCAATCTCCTGATAAGCTCCAGATCAAAGCTCCAACATAGTGACCTTTTTATTATTGTCTACAGTATTGGATGAAGGATTGTATCATACCCTCCCTCTTAAAATATATCTGTCCTCAAATCTTGCATGAAGTTCATTAACTGTAGACTTCATTTCACTTCATCATTTTCCACCAGGGTCAAATATCCATTTGTACAAGATAAAAAACAAAAACGAGATGGATTTTATTATAAAGCGAAGAAGATTAAAGAAATAATGCCCTTTATTTTTGTTTTTAAAATTATTTGAACCAAGGACATATTTTTGTTCACTTTGTTGCTACTGCTTTGTGTAATACAATGACTTATCAAAATGAAGTTTTTGAAAATTTTCACAAGAATAATTAAAATTTGTACCTTTTTCCAAAAAAGAGTTAAGAACCATACTAATTCTTTTAACACGTTTCGTTTTAAGAACTAACTCTGACTCTTATTCTTTTAGTTTTTCCTTATTTTTATTCCTTTTCTTTTATATTTTTCTTTTTCGAATGTTTCTATCTTTTTTATTTCATCCTCTCTCACTTGTTGAGGTGTGAAAGGATAAAGAATGATCTTTTTACCCTCATGTAGGAAACTACTCTTATTAGGGAGGTCATCATGTTAAGTTTGTTTGTCAAATTGTCATGGCCGACCAAGTAAGATTTGTCCAACCTCCATTGGTACTACATCACAAGTCATTTCTTTATATTTTGCAATGGACCCAATGGAGATTGACGTACTTACTTGGTCTTTAATTATTATACCTCCTTCATTAGTAATCGAATGAAGTTTGTAAGGTTTTGGATGGGGTTAATAGTCAAAGACAACTTGTACAACAACTTGGAACTACAACAATTACATTAGGAACCTCCATCCACAATCACTGAACAAATATTTTTAGAAAACTTACAACAAGTGTGGAATAGATGTTCTCGTTGAGACTGTTCTAATTCATTATGTTGATTTTTTCAGCAACCTTCTCACCATAAGTAGGTCTCCTTCACAAGGTTGAATTTCTTCTTCTGACTCTAAACTTTTATCTTCACTATGAACTCTAAAAGTTGTTTTCAACATCGAAGGTGGGAAGTTCCTTGGTTTCATGCTCACTCACAAGAGGATTGAGGTTAACCCCGATAAGTATCAAGTCATCTTCCCCATGAGAAGCCCGAAGAATATGAAGGAAGTCCAAAAGTTAGTTGGCAAACCTATTGCCTTATCTTAGTGTATGCCAAGGTTGGCTGATAAAACCAAGTCAATCATTCATCTCTTAAAGAAAGCCTCAAAATTCCAATGACCCAATAATATGAAGATATGTTCTCTTAGGTCAAAGAATTCATGGCTTCACCCTCAGTCATCAAGAAACCCTCATCTGAGGCGCCCTTTTATGTGTACCTCTCGGTCCTAAACAAAGCCATTAGCTCGGTGTTGGAATAAGAAGTAGACAAAGAGCAAAGACCATTATACTTCGTCAGCTGAAGGCTATAGGATGTTGAAAAATGATATCAGATAATTGAGAAGGTGGTTTTGGCTTTTGTGCACCAGTTAGACGTATGCGGCCATACTTCCAGAACCACTCTATCGTGGTCAGAACCGACTTCCCCGTTGTGAAAATCCTGTCTAAGCCAGATTTAGCAGGGCAAATGATAGGTTGGTCAGTAGAAATCTTTGAGTATGGGATTAGATATGAACTGAGAGGCTCCATCAAATCTCAACACCTAATTGATTTCCTATAGAGTTAAGCCCAGAATTGGAACCTTCCAGTGATGATCACTAGATACTTCATATTAATGGGTCGTCCAACACAAAGGGGAGTGGGGTAGGCGTAGTACTGGAAGGTCTTGGAAATGTTTTGATTGAACAATCATTGCAGTTTGACTTCAAGATGACTAATAACCAGGCTAAATATGAGGCGTTAATAGCAGGCCTCATACTCGCTCAGGATTTGGGGGCAGAAAATATTGTGCGTAAGAGTGACTTACAACTCATGTTTGGACACATGACGGGAGAGTTCTAGGTTAAATACCCTTTGATGATGCAATAATTTCATAAAGTATGAAACATGTTGTCCCAATTTAGAAGTGCAAAGATAGAATATATTATGCGAGAACAAAATGCTCATGGACATTTGCTGTCAAAACTAGCTAGTACTAAAAAGAAAAATCGTCACTTGATTATTCAGCAAACCATCGTTGTTCCCAGAGTGACTCCCAAAACTGAATGTATGTCGATCTTGGAGGACCAAACCTGGATGACGCCCCTTACACAGTACTTAAATAAAGTCACGCGCGAGATAGAGCAAGAGGAGGCCATTTGGCAAAAAAATGCTTAGCATGTCCTAATAGGCGGCGACCTATATAGAAGAAGCTACTCCCACACCCTCTTGAAGTGTGTTACCAATGCCCAAGTTGAATACATAATGGAAGAGTAGCACGAAGGAGTGTGTAGCCTTCACTCGGGAGGTCGTAACATGATAGTCAGAAAGGTATAAAGCACAAATACGAGAGGTGGCCATGAAGGTTAGAGCTGCAAGGAGGTACAATTCCAAAGTTGAACTGGGAAGCTTCAGCTCAGTAGATTTGGTCTGGCAAATGTGGAGTGATGCTAGGAAAAATGAATAAAAGTTCTAAACAAACTAGGAGGGCCCTTTTAGAATTCCATGCATAGTAGGGAACGAAGTGTACAAGCTTGAATACTTGTTGGGGAAGACCATAACTAGAACATGGAACGCTTTGCACCTTAAATATTATTTCAGTTAAATGAAATAATGAGCACTCTTTCCTCACTTGGTATTTTTCCTTAAGGAGAGTTTTGATCAAGAAGGTTTTTTAACAAGGCTTCAATAAAAAACTTATTATAAAAAAAGAATTTACTTTGCATTGTTAATTTTCTTGTTGGGTAAGGAAGCTTCGTTATGAGATCATCCCTCCCAAACCTCTTATAATTGACACCTCGTCGGAATGAAAGTTGAGCAAGGAAGATTCACTCCATAGCAATCCCTCTCGGAATTTCACTTTGAAAAATGATACCTCATCAGTATAAAGGAATTGCACCTCATCTTAAACAGGGATCGTAAAAACGACAAGTTTTGTTCGGATGATTAAAAATTTTTCTCAAAATTTCAAACTCAAGCAAGTTTTATAAATCCAACAACTATACGGGTAGCAACGATGACATTCAATTACAAGATCAAAATAACACACCAAAGATCCTTTGAAGAACATAGTCATATACACACCAGGAGAAACATTAAACAAGACTAAATATCTTGAATCTCCCAACTTAGAAAATAAAGCCAAATTCATTAACAAGAAGGAATGAGTACATATAGGCATATAGTTAGACCTTTACGAAAGATTAATCAAAAAGCCACCTAAGGGCAGATACAAAAAGATAAGGCCTATTACAACAAACTACTCCTCACCCTCAGTTGGAGGATCATTGCCTTCATCAAGGTTAGTGGTACAGATATCTTCAATGGCAACAAGTTGACCCTCATAGACATCCTTACCTGAATCCAATTTTTGGTCAGAGGGCACTCCATATAGCAAGATAACTTGCCGAACAACCTGGTTAACACTTTTAGAGAAAGTAGTTAATACATAATCATTCAACTCAACCAACTCTATTTCATTTTGAACTTTTTCCAAGACAACATTGTCATGAGCCAATGTCGCCTCAGTCAGGGACTGCTCCAACTTCTTGGTCTCATCTACTTGAGCTTGTCGCTAATGCTTCAACTCTTTGCACTTTGAAGGCATCTCTCTCGACCTCCAACTTCTTCAATTGGCTTCCCTAAACCAAATTTACATCTAAGGTCGCCTTTAGGTTGTTGGTCAAAACTGCTAACTCCTTTAATTTCACTATCTCTAGAGTTGACCCTTTGGCTACCTCAGAATGCAAAATTTTTGCAAAACCAAGTGCATAACTCTTTATCTCTAACCAAGCGCCCCTCTTGGTTAGGGTATGAGAAAAGCTCGCGCCTTTGAAAAAAACTAAGTTTGGGGCGAAGAGTTGGTTTGCAGCACCCGAACCCTTATCTAAGGTCTCATGACTAGATCTCTTCGGCCAAGGAGAAAAGTGTTTTTTCGAGCGTTCCTTTCGCTTGTTCTTCTTCTCAACAATTGGGGGGAGCAAGATCCACAAAAGAAGTTGGTGTTGAAGCCCCCACTAGCTGCGAAGCCTTGGCAATAGTCGTCTCCTTCTCGACCTGAGGGGTCCTCTCAAGGCGAATCTTTTTCAAACGCTCGAAGAAGTTTGAGCCTTGATGAGCCATCATGCCTAAAAGCCAACAAATGATTCACCAAAGTTAAAGTAGCCGAGAACTAACAAAGTTATAAACCATACCCCCTTTTACATGAACCCATCAGTGGGTAGAAAGGTAAATCTTAAGAATTGTGTGGATGGGAAGCCTCCTCGAAAATCCAGGATGTCAAACAACTTCTTGTCATTCTAGGTCACATAGGATCTCAAGCAAGAGTGAAACCAGATAGGACTCCATGTCCAATAATAAGGAAACTTGGGAGTATCCCCATCTAAAAAATGGTGTTTGTTAGTAGGCTTAATCAACACTTTGAAAAAAGAATCTTTAAAATACTTATAAGAAGAAGCAAAAGGAGAAAACAAAATGACTCTAAGTTGAGTTATCAAAGATAACTACCTAATCGGGTCAGATGGACGAGAACTGTAGTAATGTAAATAAATGTAAGGCAAAGGATTAAGACGAAGCATTTCAACCAAAAGCCGAAAAGCTTGGAATGACACCCAAGAATTTGGGTGAAGTTGTGTAAGCGCCATGTTCACGGTACGAAACACACTCATGATGAACTCATCAAAAGGCATGTAAACATGAGAATCTGTAAAAAGACACACATACATAAAAAAAGAAATTAGTGTTATTGTCCACTCGACCATGACAAACGTTGTTGATGACAATGCAGCGCTCTAGGGTTAACTCACCCTTGACCATGCTATCAAAGAGTATGGTCACACTAGCCGCATATGATTCGACCATGGACGACCGCCTATATTTTAAGAATTGATGGGTCATGTGAGAAGTTTCCCACTCATATTCAGTCCTACTTGGAAGGTCAGACTCAGAGATCTCAGCCGCTAAGTCCTCGACCTTATTTGATTGATCCATCCTGAGCACTTGAAACTCTGAACTCAAGGTATTTTCCCTTTACCCGTTGACTCAGTAGAATCACTATAAGATACAATATCCTTAGGCTCAGAAAAACTAGACAAGAAAGACATGGTTACCTCGAGGAATAAACGCTCTAGCCACTACGAAAGTTCTAAAATGTTGGATATCAGAAAATTTTGAGAACTTTGACATCCCAAGTTGCTATTTATAGGAATCAAAGGGTGACCAACGAAAAAGTGTGACTCTTTGTCTTCCAGGGATTCAGCAAGCGCAAATCTCCATATAAATGCTTTCATCAACCCTATTACAACCTTTCATACCTATAAAACTCTTCGTGACATCACTTCGCGATACGACTGAAAGGTGCAAAATCTTTATCGATGATGGTTCAACAATCTCTTAGTATTTTGCAAAGGAAGGACAACCTCCATTCACAAAGAAAATGTTAATCTCTCACGAGCACACCCCTTCAAGATTGGGGGCAAGTGTACTGTGTGGGCCAACAACTCCTCGGTCTAGAATGAGACTGAGAACTCTTTGGTTAGTAGCTAGAAAATAAAATAATAAATTATTCATTCAAGTCTGCATAGGGTCATTCAATCACATCAATGTTACAATATATTTGACCTCTATAAAAAGGATCCTCTGTCCAGGAAAAAAATTATGTTTTCTATCTGATATTGCTTCTTTGCTTTGATTTCTGAATACTTACTTTGGTATCGAAATACCTTTTACAGGTGTTCCGTCTGCCTAAGAGTTGGAAACCGGAGAGTAATTATTCAATACTGAATATCGTATATAAAACATTGAAGTCTCTCGTATATTTATAAGAACATTGTCCAATTTTATTATAATTTATCTTTTTATTTGACAAACTACTAGTCCATGTGCTTAGGACATTTTTCCGTTAAACAATTGAAAAAAAAATATTTTTTTATTGGGATGCGGAAAATGTACTCCCTTACAATTTTTTAATGTGTTTTCACACTACTAAAAAACAACTTTTTTTTTTTTAATTCTTTAACTATTACCTTAAACCATTTAAATTCTATTGAATTTGTTTTATTATTTTAATTAGTTGGACACTATAACTCAATCTTTACTAACTAATCGATCGCAACTAATCAATGGAGCTAAAAGACCAAACGGGTTAAAATTTTCATTGGATCAATAATAAAATTTTGGCTCTCAATCATTTATCAATTTACCAGTGAATTTCTTTTAATGTCGTTTAAGACGGTATACTTTGTAGAGAAATAAACGTATGTGATTGAATAAATAATTTTTGAAAGAATAAAACAAAAGTATATAATAAGTTAATGAGCAATTTTCGTAAAAAAAACATAATTAACAATTTTCTAAAATTACATAGCGATAACGATTGATTTAAAGTACAAGTTCTGGTTCCTATTCAAGTAATTTTTTGACCCTTCAAAATATCTTTTACCCATTCAAGTGCACGTTATGTTTGAACTAGTTCTGCTTTCCTATTCAAGAATTTTTTATCCCTTCAAAATATCTTTTACCCTTTGAACCATTTGAGATACAACTTTATATATACATCGCTCATGGTAATTTGTCACTTTCTACTTGGCGATTAGGCAATTGACATTACATTATTCTCACCATGGAAATAGCTAGACGAGAAAGAAAGTGTGGAAACCGCTTACCTATACACAAAATATGCCAAATTTGAAGGCCTTTGCTTTAGTCTTACGCTTCTAAACAACTTTTTATTGTTTAGAGTTAAATTGGAGGTGCCCTATTCTAAAGGGCATGAACATTAGAGGTACACTCCATTTTTTATGGCTAGAATGGCACGTAGGCAATACCCTCTCTAGTATCTTCTATTTTTGCGTGCAAGTTAACGATGGATTTCTCACCTTATTTTCTCCCACTCGAATGAAGTGGTTGGGCTGCGAATCCGACATCTTTCTCTAAAGTTATTGATTTTCACATCCTATGTTACAAACACAAAATCTCCTCCTCCTCCTCTTTCTTTCTTAATTAAGCTTCCCCTTTCCCATAATTCACCATTAGTTGCACCTACAAATTATACACCCATTTGAAATGAAATCATTTCCCCTTCAGCAAGAAACTTGGGCTACATTTATATCCAACATTACTTTTTCATTATTCTGAATTCCACTAGGCTTGTCAGTGATTTGAGTCCTTCATCAACCACCAATTACATCGATCAATGGCGGCAATCAGCAACTTCCGTTTACAATTCCCACGGAATTTAAACGATTCAAAGAAGAATGTGAGCTTTTATGCTCCATGCAACATTACTAACGTATTTAATAATAAACGAAGATTTTTGTCGGTGACCGCAAATTACAGTGATAGTCCTCGAAAAATGGACACTGCCAACAGAGTAAATGTGAATGGAATACACGTGGCAGAGGCTCCGCTGCAAGCTGGAAAGTTGGTCAAAGAAAGTGCAGCAGATGAAGCTATTGTTACCAGCTTGCGTGGAAGGTTTGTGGAGGATAAGTTTGTATTTAGGCAAATTTTTGTTATCAGGTCTTACGAAATTGGACCAGATAAAACTGCCACCATGGAGACACTCATGAATTTTCTTCAGGTTAGCTTCACAATTCCACCATTGATAAATAACTCAATTTATTATATCATATCCACCATTTTCTAATATTGTGCCTAACAAAATTTATCATGGTTACGATGTCCAACGATTACACCATAAAATTGAACAAAAGTATCTTGTGATCTTTATCAGTATGACAACATAGTTCTGTTCTGCATTTGTATACCTTGTTGAAGATAGTATGAATAGTAGTTTCAATAGATAATGAATGAGAGTGTGATTAAAACAAAGCGATCGAAATTCATTTTCAGGAAACCGCTTTAAATCATGTCACTAGCTCTGGGATTGGGGGAGAAGGATTTGGAGCAACCCGCGAGATGAGCCTTCGAAAACTCATTTGGGTTGTTACTCGTATTCAACTTCAAGTTCAGAAATATAACAAATGGTAAAAATATAATGCTTTTTCAAACCTTTGCCTTGCATGTCAATACGAAATACTTGTGACCTCTTGTGTTTGATTGTTTGGTTCAAAGAATTAAAAGCAAGAGCATAAATATGTGACAGGGGAGACGAGATTGAAGTTGATACTTGGGTCGATGCAGCAGGAAAGAATGGAATGCGAAGAGATTGGATAATCAGGGATCACTACACCAAAGAGATTATAACAAGAGCCACAAGGTGCAAAAAATCATCTTTTCCATACACTCTAATCACAAATGACATCGAGGTTTTCTCAATATTCAATACATGATAACAAAATTCTCTGGTGCAGCACATGGGTGATCATGAATAGACAAACAAGAAGACTTTCCAAGATCCCTGAAGAGGTTAAACAAGAGCTTGTTCCTTTTTACCAAAACAGGCTTGCCGTTCCTACTGAAGAAGTAGATTGTGAGAGGATAGACAAACTCACTGATGACACAGCTGAGAGAATCCGATCTGGATTGGCTGTAAGTTTCATATCTCTTTATTATCAATCACCATTTTTCCTTTAGTCAAACCTTGCTTTTCTCAAAAGCAATTACGATGTCTTCTGGTTAAGGTCATTGTATTAAGCCCTTCATGTTGTAATACAGCCAAGGTGGAATGACATGGACGCTAACCAGCATGTCAACAATGTGAAATACATTGGATGGATTTTAGAGGTAAATTGTTGACATAAAACAAGTAGCTAGAAATGGCAAAACAATTTACTCTATATGTGGCAAAGATAGCGATACTCCATTTACTATAGACATCATTAATTAAACTTTCAAGTAAAAAAGTATCAATGTTGATCAGGCATAGACGTGATTTTGTTGTTGCAGAGTGTGCCAATTGAAGTTCTAGAACATTACAATATGACGAGCATGACTTTGGAGTATCGACGTGAATGTACACAATCAAATATTGTGGAATCAATGACGTGTCCAACAGCAAGAGTTTTTGAGTCCAATAATAATTCCAAGAACAGAAAACCGGACCTGCAATACACACACTTGCTTCGTCTGCAGCATGATAAAGCAGACGTTGTTCGAGCCAGAACTGAGTGGAATTTCAAGCAAAACCAACAGTGATAATAACATTGACAAAAAACAGAGTATCTATGGATCTTATCTTGTACCCTTTTTTTTTTTTTTTTTTTTTTTTTTTTTTTTTTTTTTCCCTTTTTTTTTTTTTTTTTTTTTTTTTTTTTTTTTTTTTTTTTTTTTTTTTTTTTTTTTTTTTTTTTTTTTTTTTTTTTTTTTTATTTTTTTCT
>Ga0123340_1004548_pt1 | contig 13170 bp, 10 predicted proteins | sample SirMexnodulemix_FD_89961 | JGI IMG/M metagenome (GOLD analysis project Ga0123340, IMG submission 89961) | Root nodule microbial communities of legume samples collected from Mexico - Siratro Mexico nodule mix | ecosystem: Host-associated > Plants > Roots > Nodule | place: Mexico: Nepantla... | reverse complement strand
ATATAAGTAATTGTATATAATTAAAATTTGAAGGTTTTAAAACTAAATATTTCATAAATTTATAGCCAAAAATTGAATCGAATAATAATTTTGAATTAAATAATAATTCCCTCAAACTTGAGAAGAGGATTCCGGATTTCGGCAGCACTTTATTAGTTATATAAATAGATCTCATCATTTCAACAAGGACGAGTTCTTTTCGCACCTTAATACATTATTCTTATATTTTAATAAAAAATTTTAATACTATAATTGTTTTTATATAAGAACTGGATGATATTCCTATCATTGATAATAGGACAATCAAATAAATATATCATCCGATTGTTATTTAAAAAAAATTAACAATTAAATTAACAGGCTATCCGATTCTCATATAAGATAATTGTAATATTAAAACTTTTTATTAACCTGCAGGAAGAACTTGTCTTCGATTGGCCTTAGAGAAACAGCCACAGGAAGAAAACTTGGGCATTGTTCATACTTTATTACACCCTACTTTTAAAATAACCATTCCATTCTTCATACTTTATTTCATCCAATCACATACTTTGGGACTATTTATTTTAGAAATCTTTCAAAAACAAGTTTTTCAATCAATCAATATATATATCCTACAATATCCTGGAACACCCAATCCAAAACATGTTTCAAAATGGTTTAAAACACAAATTATAACAGAATATTTACAAACTTGAAACAATAAATCAATTCTACATCAGACCCCAAAGCTTTGTTGAAGTAGACATACTTACTAGCTCAACAACAAAACAAAAAGTGCTCATCAAAAAGAAAAAGATAAAAAACATAGAAGTTTTGGAGTAGGACTTTAGCATTGCCATTTCCCTGATGGTCTCTTCCTCTTGTTTGTTGCTTTACTAGTACTTCTCATATTACTAGCAGTTATAAGTTTATAATCACAACAATGCATTTCATTCATCTTCCCAAACCTTGTTTCATAGAAGTCCCATATCTCAGACCTGCTCAAAACAACTTCAGTGAGCAAATTTAAGCCTAAAGAATACCACAAGAGAACAAAAAGGAAGTTGTAGATTGGACCATATTAATGTTACCAGAATGCCAGGAACTGATAGGGCTCATACTTTCCATAAATCTCTTCAAGATCTCTCTCAATTGTTTTAGAGGTTGTATTTTTTGAATGAACCTGCATTAACACATCTCATACACATCAAGAGCATTTATTATAGACAAAATGAAAAGGAAACCTGTAATAGTTTCAGAATAAGTATAGACATAATGAAACAGGAAAAGCAAGTAGACAGCACCTGCTTCAAGTGTCTAACAGTTTCAGAATCCCATGGAATGACATGATAATATCCCAAGCACATGAGTAGATTGGCGCGAGTAAATGGCCCGAACCCCTTAATTTGTTTGAGCTGATCACCAAGCTGCTTATAGCAGGACAAGCTTGCATCTTTCGACAGCTCTTCAAGCTGTTCTAATTGAATTTTCCCTTCAACAATGCCCTTTGCAAGTTCCAATATATAAGCTGCTCTGTACCCAAGTCTGCATCGCTTTGCCAGAAAACTCTCACTAAGGTTTGCCAGCTCAATTGGGGAAGGAAAATTTCCAGTACGGTCAAAGTACTCTCCTTCATTAGGGAACTGACAATGTGAATCATCTGAACGAAGCACCTCCGAATCACCATTATCTATTGAAAGCAAGGTAGTGTCTGAACTTGAAGCAAACATGTGGTCCATTTGCAAATTTCCATCCACTTCCACTTCCAATTCCAATTCTAATTTCTTCTTAAGAAGCACGCCTTTTGTTGGAGCTTTCTTTCTCCGGTTCTCTTTAGAAGCTGGTGTCTTCGGAACGAATCCCTCAGCCTCAACTTTTGGATTGCCCGACCCTGCAACAGCACAGGGCAACCCATTTTGCAGTTCAAATTGAAGCTCACAGAGCGCCTGAGCCATGTTCAATGTCCTTCCCCACCTGAAAGGTTTTGTTTACCAAGTTAAGACTAAAAAAGTGAAAGCAAAGAACAAAGAAACCCCATCACAACAATTGAAAAAACAACATTTTCCAAGCCAATTAAGTGAGAAACAGAACAGATAAAGGTTCAACAACCATTGTCATCTGCAAATATGTAAATAGGCAGCAAAAGTTCTAACTCAATCCAATGTATAAAAAGTGCAACAACTAAGTCCTGTCCATATGTTTTGTGATACTATCTTCTCATAAAAGATTAATTCTTGAAGACTAATTTGACACTACTAAGCTGAACTCCCTTCTGCTAAGTGGAATTTGATATTGAATCGTACATCAAAATGTAACACATTCAGTGGTAAATAATAATTTTTGTTGTATAAAAAACTATTGTCAGCCATTATATACAGATTTTGAACGACCAAAATATTGATTTACCCAATGAAGGCACAATGAGATGACTCACTGGCAGTTGCAGAGGAGTATGCACTTAACCATGTCCTCGAACAACGTGGGAGACCGAAACACCCGTCCACCGAAGCTTCTATTTGGATGATCAGCGTGTACCCTTCTAAACTCCCTCACGGCCTTTTCCTCCGCTTGGGACAACCGCAGCATTCTCGAAATCTGAGCCTACACCCGCCAACGGAAGAAGCGAATTAAGAATGAGTAGCGCGAAAAGAAGCGACCTTTTTAGAGAGTTGAGTACCTCGATGTGACGCTGTTGTTGGGGAGAGATGAAATGGACGGCATGAACCCTAACGGCGAGCGATTGGGGGCGCTGGGAAAGGGAAACGAGGAGGGAAGAAGGAGAAGAAGAAGGGTTGGGGAGAAGGAGTGGACGAGTTAGGGTTTTGGAAAGAGGGTCCCAGTGGTTGGGTGCCATCATGAAGAAGCCGTGACTGCAGACCGCTTGGTCCAACTGGAATGGCTCTGTTTGGGAGGGAAGCTCCATGTGGAATTCGAACCATGCGGTTCCTTCTGGGTGCTCGCTGCAATGGCGATGGCAACCCTGGTTTTGTGAGTCCTCCATTAGAATGCCCTTATTCTCTTCTCCAAACATACCAAACCAACCATTAAACTGGTTTTCTCTTTGGTTAATGTGTGAGAAAGTGTAGTGCAACTGTAAGACGTAGAAGGTGGTGTTCCAAGGGTGATACCTCGGAAACTGGAAAGTGAGTGAAATTATTTTTAAATTTGTTATATTTTCAAAATTAATTTTTAAAATCAATGGCAATACAAAGAACCAGTCAAACGTTTTTCCCTCATTTTTTTTATGTAAGTTTCTTATTGTTTCTTTTTGAGTTTAGTTTAGTTGCTTTATCTCCACGTTAACAAAAGTTGAAGTCGATGTTGTCGTTTATTTTAGTATGCTTTTTGTTTGTGTCGTAGTTTTCTGATGAGAGAAAGGGCAAGTCAACTATGTAGCAAGTAGAAATCTTCTCTGCATGTTGTAGCCAGAAAATGACATATAACATTGTCTGCAGGATTTAGACAGTGAGATTGGCGCAGAAGTTTTCAAAACCTGATGAAGTCAAATTCTCAACTATTTTATTATGTCTTATTGCCACAGTTAAAAACTTTTCTGCTTCATGGAAGATTTCGTGTGCATGGTAACAAAAATTATTTATGATACACAGCTAGCCGGTTTCTTTCTACGTAAATTTGCATGATTTTATTATGGTTGTTGACTTAGTATGTTGTTCATCCTTCTGGTCATTTTGTTCAAATGATGAAGGAATGTGCCATCATTGTTTGTTAGTGGCTGTTTTAAATTGTATCACCATTTACCAGTTCTTTTCGACATCTTTATCCGTTTAATTTTTTACAAAGTGAGACCAACACTGGGTAAAAGGAAGCACTATAAGGTTGTTGACTTTTGCTCCATAAGTGTGTGTCATAAAAAGTGGTTGGTTGCTTCACCAGATTGGCACTGCAAGCTTTCAACAAAGGATCTTTTTATTCTGCATTAGAAAGTTGTATGAGTAGCCAATTTTTGTTGTGTTATCCTTTAAGTTGATCATGGGTGAAAGAGTTTCACTATTCCTACTACTATTTTTCACTCATTTGTTGGTTCTACAAGCAAATACAGCAACTCCGGATTGTAAGTTCAGTTGTATACATATATTCAAATCAGAAATATTCAAACTGTTTTTCGGTTGCAAAATAAAATCTGAATACTTGATGAGAATCAAATTTTGAAATGAGACCTCAAGCTTTCACTCTTACCTTCTGTAAAGTTTTTGTATGAGGATTCAGTATGAATTTCATTCCTTTTTAATTTCTGATGCAGACACTGCTCTGCTGGCTCTAATGGATGCATGGAAGAACACTCCACCTAATTGGGTGGGTTCAGATCCTTGCGGTGGTTGGGATGGCATTCAGTGTACAAATTCACGCATTACCTCCATGTACTTTATCTTTCAGAGTTTAATTTCATTTTAAACTGCTACCTTCTCCAGAATTGTCTTCTTTGATATTAGCTTTGTTGCTACTATTTCAGATCATTAGCAAGCATGGATTTGTCTGGTCAGCTTACTTCAGATATTGGATTACTCTCTGAACTCCTGATCTTGTAAGTTTTCTACTTTGGTATTTGTAACGCATTATATTCTAGTCACATATAAATTGATTTGAAACATGATCAGCTTGAACCCTATCACTTGATTAGTATTGACGTGATCAAATATCTGAACTTGTCTGTTAAACGTGTGGAATATAAACCAAAATGATGTTGAGGACTGAGCATCCTGAAAATTAATTTGATTGGACGCTATCTTATAGTATTGCATGAAATCTTCACTTCATTTTCATTTACAACTTCTCTGATTTGTGACTTTGTTCTTTTCTTGAATTTTCCTTTGCAGGGATCTGTCTTACAATAAGAATTTAACTGGACCACTTCCCAGTAACATTGGAAACTTGAGAAAGCTGAGAAACTTGTAAGGCAGTATGAATGTTGTTGATAACTTAAGACCATAACTCAAATATGGTTTAGCTCGACCAAACAACTCTAACAGTGCTCTTTATTATTTTATTTTGCAGACTTCTTATTGGTTGTGGTTTCACTGGTCCTATCCCACCTTCAATTGGAAATCTAGAACGGCTAGTCTTTCTGTAAGGATTGTTTGATTTAGTTTATAAGATATAAGAAAACTGTTTCTGATTGTTTTTGATATTATTCATAGAGGAGCAATTGCTCTTAGATAAAATACAAAGACTTAATAATGAAAAATCCTAATCTATGATGAATACAATCTATCCCTATAATTCAGGATCGATGATCCTATACAACAAATATAAAATATACTGTCAACCTATTACTCCTCCTAATTATGGAACATAAATAAATCTCCGAACTATGTAATTAAAACTAAACAAGGTAATATTATTTGCAGCACAAATCAAGGGATTATGACACTTCTCCTAGTTTTTTAGTGGATGTTATCCATTCCCAACTGGCCAACAATAGACTAAATGTAGCACCACTTGGCCCTTTTGTCAATATATCTGCAAGTTGATTTCCAAAGGATGCAAATGGTGTACAAATTGTTCCATTATCAAATTTCTCCTTTATGAAGTGTCATTTACTTCAACATGGTTGGTCCTATCATGTTGCATTAGGTTACGCACAATATTTATTGCTGATTTGTTATCACAATACAATCTCCTTCCAGTTAATCTTTGGGTTTTCTAAAAACCATGGTTCAAAACTTTGCCTCTGCACTTGATCTTGGCACAGCATTTTGGTTCTTGCTCCTCCAAGTGACTAAATTTCCTCCAAGAAAAGTGTAATATCCAGAGGGAGATCTTTTGTAGTCTATAAAAACTGTATACTCAACGTCTGTATCGGTTTCTAAGATCATCTCATTCTCCTTTGTAAATAGAATTTCTTTTCCAGCAGATCCTTTCAAGTATTATAGAATGTGATAAACAGCTCTGAGATGAGTCTCCTTTGGATTATGCATGAATTGACTTACAATCCCTACAACATAGGTAAAGTTGGGCCTAGTGTGAGACAAGTAGATCAATTTCCCAACCAGTCTTTTAATAAGATTGTCTATCCACAGCTACATCTTCAATTGATTCACCAAGTTTGTGATTCTGGTCAATAGGTGTCTCTACTGGTTTGCATCCTAATTCCTAGTTTCAGCCAATAAATCCAGCACGTATTTTTGTTGGGAGATCAAAATACCATAATGGTAATGAGTCACTTCAATGTCCAAAAAATATTTCAATCTGCCCAACTCCTTAATTTCAAATTCTATTATCAAACATTTTTTAAGGCTTTCATTCCTGCATGATCATTTTTAGTTACAACTATATCATCTACATAGATAATCAGTGTAGTAACCTCCCATGGTTTTCATGACAGTAGTAAACCTGCCAAACCATGCTATAGGCGATACTATCAGTGCATAGAATGTCTTCCTTAAATTACAAACCTTTTCCTCCTCAACTTTAAACCTAGGTGGGACCTCCATGTAAATTTCTTCCTCAAAACTGCCATGTAGTATTTATGGGTCAGATCTCTAACAAAACACCCCCTCATACAGAGAAATATACATCTTGAGCATGATATTAGATATTTGTTGGTGGTCTAATAGGAACCTAATAATGGTGGCACAACAACTCCAATGAACTTGACTAGGATAGACTTTAAATGGCTGATACCATGTCAGAAAAACTATTTCTTAGTTTTAATATTATTCATTAAGGAGCAATTGCTCTTAAATATAGTACAAAGAGTTAATAACAGAAAATCCTAATTCGTGATGCATATAATCTATCCCTATAATTCAAGATTAATATAAAATATATTGTTAGCCTATTAGTTTCGTAATTATGCAACATAAATCAAGAGATTCTGACAATATATATAAAAGTCTCTTTATTTAACTTAAGCAAGAAACCTACTAATCAAGATAGCATTTGGAGTCCTTTACTTCCCATGTGTACTAGGTTTTGAGTATCATATATCTATTTCGTTTTGCAGTCCCTTAGTCTTAATCTACAGATATCTTGTAACACAACAATTTATTTCAATTGCAGATCTTTAAATTCCAATGGATTCACAGGGCCAATTCCAGCTGCCATTGGTAATCTCTCAAATGTGTATTGGCTAGACTTAGCTGAAAACCAGCTTGAGGGGCCCATCCCCATATCCGATGGAACTACTCCTGGTCTTGATATGATGCACAATACAAAACACTTGTATGTGAAATACCTTTCGCAAAAGTTGGCATTATTTTTTCTCTTTACAATAGTTTGCTTTATGTCTATCAAAATCCCTCTGATAAATTCCATTTTTTACAGTCATTTTGGGAGGAATAAGCTTTCAGGAGACATACCCGCTCAACTTTTTAGCTCAGAAATGTCTCTCATTCATGTGTAAGATCCACCCCAATATTTTCTGGAATTTGTTTTGCATGATCGAAAAAGCTCAGTAACAACTAAAAGGCACATGCCATATACCCAATAGAATTTTACCTTGAGGCCACATTATATTAGGGCCTGATTAGTGTAGTATTAGAAACTCTATTAGCCCATATTGAAAAAAAATTTACTTTGGGATATCAATCTATATATGGTTTCATGTGTCAGGATTTTTCTAAACTTGGCTAGGAGGAGTTTTAGTGAACAAACACTTAATTTTGCTATAAACTTTACAAATAAAAGTTTCAAAATACCAATCAGTTGACTTCAAAGCTCCTCCAAAATCAAGATCATCCAAAATTAAGTTCAAATGCTCTCACCCATATACGTAAGTCCTCCTATTGGTATGTTAATGAATTCTTTCTTCGGTTTAAAGGATCCAACTAAAATATTTCTCACCTGTTTAAATTAAGTTGGCAAACTATAGTGGTCTTTATTTCTACATTGAAGGGAAAGAGACACAGTGGTAGGACTAAAGTCAAAACAAGAAGGCTAGGAAGGGTAGGGTCAAATGAAAATGATGAATTTAATTTATACAATTTTTTGGCAGGCTTTTTGAAACCAACAAATTTACTGGAAGTATTCCATCTACACTTGGCCTTGTCAAGTCTCTGGAGGTGGTGTGAGTGTCCATATCTCATACTTTAAAGTAGTAAGTAGAATTTGTTTCTTCTTTGTCTTGAAATAGTGAAATATTGTGTGGTTGCAGTCGTTTTGATAGCAACTTCTTAAGGGGATCTTTGCCTCAGAACATCAACAATCTTACAAGTGTAAGGGAACTGTAAGTAGAAAAAACTAATATTACAAAAAAAATTTATTATTTCTTTAGTGTTAATATCAATTATGATAAATTTTAACTACATTGATAGAGATTTTGATTTTGTGTCTGCCAGGTTCTTGTCCAACAATCGCCTGTCTGGTTCCCTCCCAAACCTTACCGGAATGAATTCCCTCAGTTACCTGTAACTCATTTATCTAAGATAACTTCATTTTCTATATAATATTCGTAATTCAAAATGAATTCAAATTTTGTATCAATGACTAACTTGGTAAATTAAATTAGAGATATGAGCAATAACAGTTTTGATCCATCAAACTTTCCCCCGTGGTTGTCAACTCTCTCAGCTTTGACGACAATGTATGTCTTTCAACAAGCTTTACCTTTCTCTACTCTTTCATTTATCAGCTTTCCCTTTCTCCACTCTTTCGTTTATCAGCTTTCCCTTTCTCTCACAGGTTTCAACTTTCAACACCTTAATTCTCACACTTTTCTTTTGTATGGCAGAATGATGGAAGATATAAAACTTCAAGGAGTTATTCCTGTTTCTTTGTTCAACCTGCAACAGCTGCAGACAGTGTGAGTACCAGCCTATACTCTTTTGCTACTTTTTGTTCCTCAAAGTTTGAATATGGTACTTTCAATAGTTATTCCTGCTCATCTTTTTTAGCATGAAATACAAGTTAAATTCTTGACGTGATCCACAGGGTGCTGAAAAACAATCAACTAAATGGAACTTTAGATATTGGCACATCCATCAGCAACCAATTGGACCTCCTCGATTTGCAGCTTAATTTGATTGAAGAGTTTAAACCACAAATCGATGTATCTAAAGTGAAGATAATGTATGCCACAATTTGTTATTATTTTACTTTAATAGGTGGTTTCATTACTTTGAAGAGAGATTTTCTTTGTAAAGTTCCAATATTTTCTTCTTGTCTTTGTTTACAAAGTTGATTTTGAAATACATCTATATGTGCAGACTTTTGAATAATCCAATTTGCCAAGAGACAGGAGTTCCACAGAGTTATTGTTCCATGACAACATCAAACAACTCATCATATTCAACGCCACTAGAAAATTGCGTACCTGTTCCTTGCAGCTTAGATCAGACATTAAGCCCCAAATGCAAATGTGCATACCCATATACAGGAACTTTATCTCTCAGAGCTCCTTCCTTCTCAGACTTGGGAAACGCGACTGTCTTTGTAACCCTGCAATTAACTCTGATGCAGTCTTTTCAACTTAATGATAAACCTGTGGATTCAGTTTCTTTAAGCAATGCAAGGAAGAATACATATCAGTACCTTGAATTGACTTTGAAATTATTTCCATCTGGCCAAGATCGTTTCAATCGAACTGGGATTTCCAGTATAGCCTTTCTTCTCAGCAACCAAACTTACAAGCCTCCTTCAATGTTTGGACCATATTATTTTATTGGTGATGACTATGTAAACTATATGAATGACACAGGTAAATCCGATTCTACATGGTAATGAAATTATATAGTATGTGCTCTATTTTAAACTACATTTTTTCTTGCCATTTAGTATTAGGAGGTCCTGTGACGACATCCAGTAAATCTTCAAATACTGGCATCATAGCTGGAGCTGCAGCTGGTGGTGCTGCCCTGTTGGTTTTGGTTCTTGTTCTATTGTTCTATGCCCTCCACTGGAAGAAAAAGTCAGTAAAAGCGACTAGAAAAAACAATCCTTTTGGTATGATAATTGTATAGTTAGATCCTGCTTTATAGCTATCCATCATTATGGAGTTGGGTTTATTTAAATGTTTGATTTCATAAAATGCAGAACAATGGGATCCAGATGAGAGTAATAGTAGCATCCCTCAGTTGAAAGGAGCAAGGCGCTTCAGTTTTGAAGAGATACAAAACTACACCAAAAACTTCTCACAAGTCAATAATATAGGATCTGGCGGTTATGGGAAGGTATTGAATTCCTCTTGTTTACTTCATTTCTCTATAGTAGTTAAGCAATCAAATATATTAATATGAAAAAAATCATAAGGGACAAAAATTTGAGAATTGAGAAGAAGTAATTTATTCTTCATTCATTCAATTGATTAAAGATAATATAAGGATCAATGTATAAAGGTGGCCATTGTTCAAGGCTAAACGCCCAAGATAACAGAATGTGATACTACAACTGGTAAGTTTGTTACACAATTTTTATGAGGCTAATAGTGTAGAATTAACACGTTGGCTCTGACTCGATCTACTTGATCAAAATGATCGTTCAACAATTTCCATACTACAACGTCAACTTCAATCTAGACTATGCTTTGCGAAATAGTAAGTTTCAATTGAATTTAGAATCCAAGATAACACCAAATTGTTACAATGCTCCCAAGCATTGAAGGTTGGATCAAATGCATGAGGTTTTGGCAAAGATCCACTGACGAACTTTAACTTGTTTCTGAGACTTGATCAAATGCATGAATCTTGTATTCCTGTGAGGAGAGAGAGAGAGAGAGATAAAATTTTCACAAGATAAAATCCTGAAATTTCAACATACACGGATCCATTGCCAACCAAGATGACATTTCAATCAGTGTTATACGTAGTGAAGAAAACCTTGTATTCCTGTATCATGTACACATCATTAATAGCATGACATAGTTTTGTTACTCATTCATGAAGGGAAAATGATTGATTTTGTTGCAAGTTTGTCACTATAATGCCAAACCTTTTAATATTCATCTAGGAAGTTTCTTAAAGAATTAGTTGACAGGTTTATCGGGGAACACTTCCCAACGGGCAACTAATTGCAGTCAAGCGAGCTCAGAAGGAATCTATGCAGGGAGGGTTGGAGTTTAAAACCGAGATTGAACTTCTATCAAGGGTCCACCATAAAAATCTTGTTAGCCTTATTGGTTTCTGCTTTGAGCAAGGAGAACAAATGCTGATTTATGAGTACGTTGCAAATGGTACTTTGAAGGACACTCTTTCAGGTATATGTTTATCCACAATTCAACCACATTAAAGCATGTGCAGCTTATGCTAATTTATTTTAGATAAATAATCATTTTTCTTTCAATACTGTTTTGTTTTGAAAGAGCTTTTAAAAAATTAATTGTTTCAAAAGAATATACTGAAACAAACTGCTTTTATGGTCCGTGTTAGGGAAATCTGGAATTAGATTAGACTGGGTTAGAAGGCTGAAAATAGCCCTTGGTGCTGCCAGGGGTCTGGACTATCTGCATGAACTTGCCAATCCTCCAATCATTCACAGGGACATCAAATCCACTAACATCTTACTGGATGAACGCTTGAATGCTAAAGTATCTGATTTTGGTCTCCAAACCTTTAGGTGATGGTGCAAAAGGTTATATCACCACACAAGTCAAAGGAACAATGGTTCGTACATTATCATCTAACATTTAACATGTGACACCAGTATTCAATGTAATTCATATGAGACAGAAAAATTCTCCTATATATGTCAGCAGTAACAATGGAATTTTGTTTTGATGTAGGGCTACTTGGACCCAGAGTATTATATGACTCAACAGTTGACTGAGAAAAGTGATGTTTACAGCTTTGGAGTGCTAATGTTGGAGCTGATAACTGCAAGAAGGCCAATAGAGAGAGGGAAGTATATTGTGAAAGTGGTCAAGGGTGCTATAGACAAGACAAAAGACTTCTGTGGTCTTGAGGAAGTTCTTGATCCAACTATGGAATTGGGGACAGTACTGAGTGGTTTTGTGAAGTTTGTGGAACTAGCCTTGCAGTGTGTTGAAGAGTCAAGTTCTGACAGGCCTTCAATGAACTATGTGGTGAAAGAAATTGAGAACATGTTGCAGTTGGCCGGTTCAAGCCCCATTCTATCAGCATCAGCTTCCACTTCATCTAGTTATAACAATCCAACCAAGAGTTCTCTCCATCCTTATGATAATGAATACTTTGATTCAAGTGTCGTCCTTCCACGTCCATAAATTGTGCATATGATGGAGAAATTGTTACATGGTCATGTACTATATGGTCTCAATCAACCCTTTATGTATCATATAATTATATTTTTTGATTTATGGACTACGTAGTATTTTCTCAGTGTGTAAGTATCTTCACTTCAGGTGTAACTTGTGCAAATAATGTAAGAAACAAGAAAAAAATTGGACGGCAAGACATGGTGTTAATATTGTAGTATGCTGTTTGCTTAAGACTGAGCAAGAATGTTGAAGCTGAAGTTTGACGAGAAATCCTAGTTTAGATTCTTGTTTACTTTTTAGTTTCTTATTCTTTCTGGGATTATGTGAAATATAGTTCTTTTTAAAAGATATCAAAAATACTTTTTTTAGATTATATAATTTGTAATTAATTTTTTTTATTTTAGATTGAACAATTTAAAATATAATTTTTTTATATATTTTGAATTGTCCAATTTGCAATACAATTTTTCTATTCTAAATTTACATTTTAGAAGATAAATCTGAAATATGACTTTTTTTATTGCTGATTATATAATCACTCATTTTTTTTAATGCCTACGTCAAATGACCCCTTTTAATAAGGGTACACGCATTCTTACTCCTGTACTTCCATCATCTCATCCTCCATTTTTATAAAATTTTAAATTCTAAAAATATTTTTATTAAAATGATAAAAAAAATATATATCTTTTCTAAACATAATATAATTTGTAAATTGGATATCATCTCATTCTATTTATATTTTAAAAAAAAAATTACAAACTAGATAATCAATAAATAGACATCATTCGATTTATAATTTTGTAAATCACACATGCTACATTGCAATTTTGCAGATACATTGCAATTTTGCAACATGGTACATTGCAATATGATACATTATGTGATGAAGAATATTTTGTTAGTATTTTTCATATAAAAACTAAGAATCATGAAAAGAAACATGTTAATTAAGAGAATTAAGTGGTGACATGAAACCAAGAATAGCCATTAGTTAGCATATTTTAGAATGAATTCTCATTGGCCGATAAGAGTTTTTTTTTTTTTTTTTTTTTTTTTTT
>Ga0123340_1004545_pt1 | contig 13173 bp, 10 predicted proteins | sample SirMexnodulemix_FD_89961 | JGI IMG/M metagenome (GOLD analysis project Ga0123340, IMG submission 89961) | Root nodule microbial communities of legume samples collected from Mexico - Siratro Mexico nodule mix | ecosystem: Host-associated > Plants > Roots > Nodule | place: Mexico: Nepantla... | reverse complement strand
ATATATATATATATATATATATATATATTAAAAATGCTTATAAGCGATGTAATTTAAAAACCTTTCGATATATTTTGAATGATAAGTTATAAAAAGTATAAAAATGTTATTTTCTCTGTCGAGGAAATAATTAAGGAAATAGAAAACAAAAAGTTGTAAAAAGGGAGGAAAGAAAGGTCGAAATCCATGTAATCCGCTCAAAATTGTTATCAGGGAAAGCAAAATAGAAAAAAGAATTGTGGCAGCCAAAAATCAGGACAGAAAAAATAAAATAAATACATAGAAGAGTATCATGTCAGAGTGAATGAGATTGTTTCCTAAATCCTAATCAGAAAAAACCCTAGTGCCACCTTCTGCACTGCACTTTCACAAATCGCCCATGGGGAAGAAGCGAAAGGTAGCACCCAAATCTTCTCAATCCGCTGAGCCTCCGCTCAAGCATCACCAACCTGAACCCCAAATTGCTCCACCCGAGTACGAGGAAGTCGAAGTGGAGGAAGAGGAGGAAGAAGAAGTAGAAGAGGAAGTAGAAGAGGAGGAGGAGGAGGAGGAAGAAGAAGAAGAAGAGGATGAAGAGCAACAACAACAACAAGAAGATGAAGACGACGACCCGATCGAGAAGCTTTTGGAGCCTTTAAGCAAGGACCAGATCTTGAACCTTCTTTGCGAGGCGGCGGCGAATCACCGGGATGTGGCGGACCGGATCCGCAAGGCCGCTGACGAGGATCCCGTGCACAGGAAGATCTTTGTGCACGGGTTGGGGTGGGACACCACAGCGGGAACCCTAATCAGTGCGTTCCGGCAGTACGGAGAGATCGAGGACTGCAAGGCCGTAACCGACAAGGTCTCCGGCAAGTCCAAGGGCTACGGCTTCATCCTGTTCAAGACGCGGCGTGGGGCGCGCAACGCTCTCAAGCAGCCGCAGAAGAAGATCGGGAACCGTATGACGGCGTGCCAGCTGGCGTCCATCGGCCCTGTCAGTAGCAGCCAGAGCCAGCAACAGGCATTGCCTTCATCGGCGCCGGCGCTGTCGTCGTCGGCTTCGGAGTACACGCAGAGGAAGATCTACGTGAGCAACGTCGGTGCGGAAATCGATCCGCAGAAGCTTCTGGCGTTCTTTTCACGGTTCGGGGAAATTGAGGAGGGACCTTTGGGGCTGGATAAGCTAACCGGAAAGCCGAAAGGGTTTTGTTTGTTTGTTTACAGGAGTGCGGAGAGTGCGAAGAGAGCCTTGGAGGAGCCTCATAAGGACTTTGAGGGGCATATTTTGCATTGCCAGAAGGCGATTGATGGGCCCAAGCCTGGGAAGTTGCAGCAGCAGCAACACGGGAACGTAAATGCTCAGGCCCAGCGGACCCAGTTTCAGAGGAATGATACTGCCAATGCAGGTGGTGCTTATGTTGGTGGTGCTGCGGCAGCGCAAACGGGGCACTTGATGGCTCCAGCTGGGCCAGGGATTGGGTTTAACCAGCCGGCGTTGAATCCGGCATTGGGGCAGGCCTTGACGGCCCTCCTGGCGTCTCAGGGGACGTTGGGGCTGACGAATTTGTTGGGGAGTATTGGAACGACTGCTGCGGTGAACCCTGGTGTGCCTGCTGCGGGGGCCGGAGTACAGAGTGGTTACAGTGCTCAGGCAAATATTAGTCCAGGTGTCATTGGAGGATATGGGACCCAGGTAGGGTTGCAGGCTGCATATCCGAATCCGAATCAGCAGATAGGGCAGGGTGGTTCTGGAAGAGGGCAATATGGTGGTGGTGGTGCGCCTTACATGGAGCATTAGGTATGGTTTTGTTGTGTGTGCTTGATTTTTGTTTTTGACGTTTGATTTGTTTTCCTGTTTGGCTTTAGTTTTATCAGTTGGGTACTGTATTACCATATTGGAATTGTAACTGGGATTGTAGGGTAGATGTTGGAGAAAGTGAAAGCAAGGTGTTTTTCCATTTTGGGTTGTTTGGGAGAGCGGAAGAAAGTAGGTAGATGTGAAAAAGAAAAGGGAAATAGATGAGGAATAGGGTAGAAATATAGGTTGTTTGATTTAAGTAAGAGTAACGAAAGAGAAAAGTGAAAGTTAACTTTTTTGAGATTATTTGGTTTAAGAAAAGAGAAAAAAGTGTAAAAGATACCTTTTTTTACACTTACAATTATTTTTCTACATTTTGTTACATATACATTCCTTGTAATCGATAATGATATATGCCATAATCGATTATAGGGATCCAAGGAGACTAAAGTATCACACAAATAGTTCTATCCTTTTTCTATTGGCTTGGTACCAACAAATATTTTAAACAAATTCCTATGTATATCTCATGTACCGAACCGCTGAAATGCCATTCTATTCACTCTCTTACCTACCCATTCTCATTTCCAGCCTATTTAGTCACTACCAAACAATGCATTAATGCTTATATTGCCAAATTTTTTAGTGTGGCAAATAGGATATATTGATTGCATGGCATGACCTCAAATTGCTTATTCTTTCATGTAACAATAGTAGCCTCTTGTGATCTAGAATTTATATCTTTCTGCTGGAACATGATGTTATAGTGTTCATTCTCATTTGTTGATTGGATTATGGATGTTTCTGTCTGTCACTGGACATGGAGGATGAAACAATTAATTTAGAGTGTAGAGGGAGGTCTTAGGAATTTGAATGAGGAGTGTAATTATGTAAATCTTTTTTGGAAAGAAAAATAGATGAAATAGGTGCATGAGGAGTTGAAGGTAACTAACTGACAATAAAGAATGATGGTGAACTGGGGATTAGGCCAGTTGTTCGTAGTTGGACATAGATGATTTATATAGTTTTTCATTGATAAGCGTTCTTGTTTATTCCTTGCTTTTTCTTTTGAATTCTCCTTATCTTGTTCGTAATTCCTTTATGCTTGACCTTTTCACATCTTTGGTTGAGTGTAGTCCTTTGTGGAGCTGTTATACTCATGTTAGTATTTTGTATGCTGAAGTTCCCATATTCTATATGGAGAATACATCCTTTCTCTATCACGTCTAGCCCTCAAATGTAGCTTATGTAGTAATTGGTTTGGTATTCTTTATTTCTGTTGGATTAAGAATGACCACGTCATGGTTGGGCAGCTCTTGTTGATTAGTATAAAAACATGGTGTGTTCTACAGCACATTGTATAGTACTTTATATCTGTGGTCTATTTGTAGGAGCTTAGAATGTGACTTTTGTGTGTTTGGTAGCATAATTTTTTGTCTGTTTTGGTTAACGTATCTATCTCTATTAACTTGGATAAACTCTGGAATGGACATACAATAATATGTAGATGATAGAAAAAATGTGATTTCCTTGTACTTTGCTTAAGAATTTTTAATTTTCAATTATAGCAACAAAATGCTGCAGGTAAATTTTCTGGTATGTTATGAATATTTGCAACAAAGGAAAATGGAAGTGTTAATTTAGGGGATAGATTGTCAAATACTGTTTAATGTTGTCCCTTGGATGTGGAATGGTAGGGCCATAATAAGAGGCTTGTGTCTAACACTCTTTGGATTGTTGGTCGTCAATCTCTTGAGAACAGAGGGGATGTGGGTTACTTATTTATTACCAGAATTCTGGTTGGAAGTGAAACAACAATTTTTCAACGTTATTGCATATATGTCCTATTTGTTTAAGCTAGCTAATAAAAGTTAATTGTGTGATACATCTTTTGTTTGTATATTTTTTCCAGAAGCTATTTATTTTAGCTTTTGGAAAAAAAAAAAAAAAACTCTGAAGCACTTTTTGAGCCCCGCTGAAAAACTTACATATGTATTATAATTTTGTGATACATCTTTTGTTTATATCTTTTTTTCCATAAGCTATTTATTTTCTCTTCTGGATAAAAACTCTGAAGCAACTTTTTGAGTCTCCCCCTGAATAACTTACGAGTATTATAATTTATTTAAACATATCTTTTAGTTTTAAAAATATTTTCCTTGTAAAAAAATTTCAAACAAATGGAGTGTTACGTTCCTTTATACAAAAGTAGTCTCAACTACCCCCACTATCACCTCTGCACAACTCCCAATACTCCACTAGCACTGCTGCACCGCTTCCACCCATCCACACTGATCACAACTTGAAAAGGAAAAGAAAATACCAAACATAGAATTTACTGAATATACCTCTTTTATTGAATTAATTCTGTGCAAGACAGAACTCCAAAACAAGTACAAAGTAACCATTGTCCCTTTTCACAGGATACACCTGTCAATTTCTTCAAATCCCAAAACTGCCTAAAGTGTCTAGGTTGGTCTTAATAAATAGACCAACCTCCTAACAACATTAACAACCCTCCTTAACTGCCCCTCATCTAATTATCTTTCTTAAATTTCCTTCTATAGTATAGTACACTTTTAACTCTTTTTTCTAGCTTCCCGACTCTCTAACATTACTCCCCTCTTCAAAATCCACCTTGTCCTCAAGGTGGAACTCTGGAAACTGTTTTTGAATGGTTGTTGCATCTTCCCATGTCGCTGCTTCTGTTCTGCCTTCTCTCCATTGAACCAACACCTGTTTTTCCTCCTTTCCTTGTTGGTTCAGCGTTCTAGTTTGCAGCACCTACACTGGTACTAATGTTTGTCCTCACCCTTGCAAACTTGGGGGTAATTCTGGCTCCACATATGCATCTCCAATAGCCTTTTTAAGTTGAGAGACGTGAAATACCGAATGTATCAAGGCACCCTCCGGTAATTGTAGTCTATAGGTTGCTTCCCCAATTTGAGCTATGACTTTAAAAGGGCCATAGTAACTTGCAGCTAGCTTGGGATTGATTCTCACTGGCATGGACTGTTGTTTGTGTGGCTTGATTTTTAAATAAACTGCCTCCCCCACCTTAATTTCTGTTGGCCTCCTGTGTCGGTTATCAAATTTTGACATCTGATCTTGGGCTCTCTGTAAGTGGAACTTGAGTTGTTTCAAAGCTTCATCTTTGTTTCTCAGATCTTGTGCCACCGTCTCCATGCTGTCTCTCCCGGAATAAAGCAAGCTAACGAAGGAGGCGCTCTCCCATATACCACTTCAAACAGGGTGCATTTTGCAGCTCCTTGATAGCTGGTGTTATACCAATATTCTGCCCAAGCTAAGAACTGCATCCACATCTTCGGTTGTTTGAGCTGAAACATCTTAAATATGTTTCTAAAATTCTGTTTAAAACCTCTATTTGACCATCCGATTCTGGGTGGTATGTTGTGCTCATATTCAGCTTGGTCCCTTGGAGTCTAAAAAGCTCATTCCAAAATAAACTCATGAATATGGTATCTCTATCGCTGACGATAGAGGCTGGAATTCCGTGCAACCTTACCACTTCCTTAACGAAAGTTTCTGCCACTGATCTAGCGGAGTATGGGTGTTTGAGAGGAATAAAGTGGCCATACTTGCTTAGTCTATCTACCACCACTAAAATGGAATCATACCCATTGGATTTGGGTAATCTCGTGATAAAGTCCATGCTAATCTCTTCCCATACAGCGGCTGGAATCGGCAAAGGTTGAAGTAGCCCTTGTGGTGAGCTTGTCAAATATTTATTTTGTTGTCAAACATGACAAGCAGCCACAAAATCCGTGACCCTCTTCATCCCTATCCAATGTAGAGATTGACCAATCCTTTTCAAAGTGCGGAATACTCCTAAATGACCTCCTAAGGGTGTGGTGTGAAATTCCTGTAGCAATTTAGGGATCCAAACCAACTGGGCTGATATCACCAATCTGCCCTTGTAATGTAATCTACCACTCTCCAAAGTATAGTTCTCATTTGATTCGGGATTTTGTCTCAGCTCGGTGATAATCTTCTACAAATCCTGATCGTGTTCAACCTCCTCATTGACCACCTTCAAATCCTGCCAATATGGTAAGGAGATTTGTCCCAGTTCTGCTGCATTTCCTTCATCTTCTCCAAATACTCGGGACAATGCGTAGCTGCTTTATTTGTCACTCCTTGCTTATATATGATATCAAACTCGTACCTCAACAATTTGGCTAACCAATTTTGTTGGTTTTGTGTTGTAATTCTCTGCTCTAGCAAGTATCTCAAACATTTTTGGTCGGTACACATTGTAAACCTCCTCCCTACCAAATAGAAGGAAATTTAAGAAAGATAATTAGATGAGGGGCAGTTAAGGAGGGTTGGTAATGTTGTTAGGAGGTTGGTCTATTTGTTAAGACCAACCGGGACAGTTTAGGCAGTTTTGGGATTTTGAAGAAATTGACAGGTGTATCCTGTGGAAAGGGGCAGTGGTTCCGTTGTACTTGTTTCGGAATTCTGTCTGGCACATAATTAATTCAATAAAGGAGGTATGTTCAGTGAATTCTGTATTTGGTGTTTTCTTTTTCTTTTCAAGCGGTGATTGGTGGCCTAGTGGAGGGGTGGAAGCGGTGCAGCAGTGCTAGTGGAGTGTTGGGAGTTGTACAGAGGTGATAGTGGGGGTAGTTGAGACTACTTTTGTATAAAGGAACGTAACAAATTCTGGTCTGACCTGTCGGATCACCTTTGGACGGAAGAGAAATTGAGAGGAGGGACGAATGAACGCAATGGAAAGATGGGCCAGCGAACAAAGTAAAATGATGACAGAGCTGCAGGGAAATATGACCTTGATCCAGGAAGGCTTATTAGAACTAAAAGAAAAGTTAAAAGATCCCAAGAAAGTGGACAAGAAGTCAGAGGACAGCGAAAATTCGGTGAACGGGGTAGAAAGGAAGGAAAGAAGTATTGAATTGGGAATCAATTTGGAAGAGGAGGAGGAAGAAAGGTTCAAAGCATGGACTAGGAGGGTGGAACTGCCAAATTTTGAAGGTTTGGACCCGCAAGGGTGGATTTTAAGGGCTGAGAAATTTTTTGAAGTGCAGGAGGTGGCTGCTAAGGACAGGTTGAGACTGGCATTCATTAGCATGGAGGGCAGTGCCAACCACTGGTTCAAATTCTGGCTTCCCGACTCTCTAACATGGAGCCGTAAAGATATGCTTTTAGGAAGCTAATATATTCTGTCAAAACTTTAAATGTTCCTTGGAATTTCTGTTGGGTTCTGCATAACAGCATAAGCTTTACTGTTCATACTTTTTTTTCTGCTTGTCTCTCTCTTGTTTGAACTGACATTAATGATGTTTATTATATTCATACATGCATGCATATTGGAATGGGATCGTATTTTACTACTTCGTTGAATGCATGGTTTTTAAAATTGAGATTTTTCCAAGGAGGGGGACAAAAATTGTGAACCAGTGCTACCTAAATAAAAAATTGTTTTTAAACATAAAGTATGTGTTTTAAAATATAGCATAGATATGAAAAATTGCCCTGAATTTATTATTTATTGAAGCTTTAAATAAAAATTCCTTAGATCACATACAACCCAGAGTGTCAACTTAAGTTAAAGTTACAATTTAGCAACTTGTATTATAAAAGATTAATTTCTTCACAACATGTGAAGTAACGCACCAAAAGAAAACAGCCTAACTATTAGACTTCTATTAAGAAGTACAGTTGGAGGGCAAAACAGAGGAACAAAGAAATGGAAGTAGTGTGTAGAATAGAACTGCAAAACGGCTGGTGACTTGTGAATGTGAAGTCTGCTATATAATCATTCATGAATGTGAAGTCCAACAAAGAACAGAGGCTTGGACTGCCAGTGTGAGAGAGACAACAATGAAGATAAGAAGATGGACTGAGAGAGGATTGAGTTGAGAGAGGGCGATGAGCTCATCACATTTGGTTTTTCATCTAGGCCTTGGGTTGTAGTAGCGAGCCACCCAGCTTAAATGTTAGTGTCATGCATTGGTGCCCGATTTGTGGACTATTACTGATTCCAGTTTCATGTTTTCCCAGACATCCCATGCTGTCCGACTAGATAGATAACAATGTCTGGATGAGATCTGATGGCAGCATGAAATCCTTTCTCTTTTTAAATGTTTTTTCCGTGTCTATGCAAAAAAAAGTCTTTATTTGTTTTTTCTCACCGTTGCATACTTTTTTCTGTCCTATATTTCCTTGGTAAGTGATTTTCTCTATATTTGCAACACAGTTTTTTTGTTTTTGTTTTAAATCTTTTACAACTGTGATATTCTCATCACCTTGAAATGTCAAAATTTTGATCTTAGAGTTTGATTTTCAATAGTTCTCAGCCAATTTTGCTAAAGCGTGGTTTTTGGGCCCTTCCATTTTTTCCACTTAAATTGTTTTTCATGCTTTTTTATTCATTTTTGCAGATTCCTCATAAGTGCATCAGTATTTTATTACTGGCCTGGTGATTCTTCTGAAGTTTAAGGAGCTGATGCAATTGGCGTGTTTATAATGAAATTACTACGATTATCAGAACATTTAAAATATCAAATGGAGTTCTGTTTTCGTGACCTACTTTTTCTTCTTTTCTTCCGTTTCAAAATATTGTAGTATTTTGACAGTTTATCTTAAAAAAACCCTATGGAACTGTTTTTGTATTTCTGAGTTAAAGTTTTATCTGGATTATGAGGAGCTTGGAATGCTGAACAAACTATATTTTGAAATTTATGTTTGTGTGGACCGTTGTGCTTCAACTTGGTATTCGCAAGTAGCTTCATAGTGTTTTATATGATTGATTGATACTATTTCCCTTTGTTTTTTATTATTTTATTTATTTCTTTACATTTTCATTCTTCTTTTAACATGTGATCATCAAAATGAAATGTCATTGTATGTCAAGTGCTTTTGTTATCAATATCATCATCCTCTTGAAAATATAGGTTAAAGCCAACATGTCAAGTCGGTTTTTTCTTTTTGTTTTTATTTTACTTCCAATAGCAGTATGTTTATCTAATCTTTGTAGTTATTTTGCAGGTTTGATGGCCATGCTTTAAACATGCACCAATAATGTAATTTGATTAGATTAAAAAGAACAAAATAAACATGCTTTTATTTTTTTGAGAAATGTTTGCTTTTTGTTTAGTTCTTTAAAGTCTTTCTTTTCTACCTCTTTACAACCTAAAAACACACAGGGGCCTTCTTTTTTCTTATTTAATTTGAAATTGCCAATTGCTTTGTCATTACCAAGCTTGTTTAAAATTGTCTTTTGAAGTTGTCAATGCTGTGGATTTTTTTAGTTGATCACTTTGTGAGTGTTTTTTTGTACTCAGCGAATGTCTGGGAAATTATTTTATTTTATTTCTCAACCAAATATGAAACGATTTGTTTCTGTCCGAAGCTGTCTTCAAAATGTTTCTGCCGATATGGGCTTCGTGATTTCTTTATACACTCATGATGCTCTCTTGGATGTTAGGAAATCCTTTATACTCTCTTGGATGTTAGGAAATCTTTTTAAACTTGATTTAGTGTCTTTACATTTGGGAAAATCACATTATCTAAAGTTGTAATACTGATTGATTATTGTCCTGCTTACTGTCAATTGAATAGGTGACATTCATGGACTGGAAGGTATGGTACAGTGTATTATATCTAATTTCTTATCTTTATTTTAGTTGAACGACAAATGTGTTGGCAACTTTAATTTTGTTCGGATAAATATATTTGTAAGTACTTCTAAAAGGATCATATAAGAGAGGAAAATGAAATAATTTTTATTACAAGTAAAAATTAGTTTAGGTGTAAAACTGATTTTGAAACATTGTTATTAGTTTTTTCAAATTCTGATTTCTTAATTAATGTAGATTTTTTATCTAAAATAGTTGATGGAAAAGTTTATATAGACATATTTGTTGTTATACTTACTGGATATTTACAGTCAGTGTGCATTTAGATAGAATTTAAATAGAGCTGTTGTTGACTTTACAAATCTTTGTTTGGATAATGCATTCAATATATTGAATAGAACTGGGGGTATGTTTGGAGGAACGATCTTACGGTTCTTTTATGATTGAAAAATAAGAAAATAATTTAACTAATCTAATTCCTTCGAGTTAAAATTAATTGTGTACAGGTTAAAAATTTAAAACCTAGTAAAAGTATGAGAGAATTTTTGTAGATTGATTTTAGTTTGTTAATACTATTTTATTTTTCTTTTATTAGAGTTTATTTGAGAAACTTATTCAAATGAGATTTACATTACCATTGAAATTCCTAGGAGTTGTCTGTTTCGTTCTTTGTGAATCTGTGATGTTATTGCATTGTTGTTTCTTTTACTGCTGTAGACTTGGATTAACTGTTTAAAATTAGATGAGCCTATTTTTGAATTTTTAACTATATTCTAGATTTTTAAGGTAATGATCATGTTTATGGTATTCTTTTATTTTAGGTTTCATTTCACTTTTTTTTTTCTTACATTTATAATTTGTTCACACTAATCAACCCAAAATTCTCGCATTTCAGTCTGTCTTAAACTGATTCTTAAAATAAATCTAGGCCCAAGGGTCTTATGTTTTGATTTGGATTTTATTATAATATTCATTTTAAAGATTTCTTTTGTTCATTATAGTAGTTTTATGGGATTTATACCTGGATAACTTTTAAAAATTATTCTATTCTTGTAACTTCAAATTTATTTTATTTAAAAGTTGGGATATTAGATTTTTTGTTACAGCATATTTCAATGGGATCATGGTACCCCCATTAAGTGTTTGTAGAATTTTCTTTATCTTTTCCGTTACAAAAAATTATATTAATTGATTAGTTATTTAATTAATTTAGAATTTTTCAATTTATTTGTTAAATTAAACATTTTATAAAGTTATATTTTGTACAAATTCATATTTAAATGTACAAAATCATATTTTATTTTATTAATTTATGGAATATTTTTATCTAATATTTTGACATTTATATTAATGTTTTAAAAGTAGCTTTTAAAAAATTAAACTTTCAAACGGTCATGCTGATCAATAGTGTAATTTGTCTCTGATACAATATTATTATATATAATATACTTAAAACTGTAAATTAAACACGTCAGAGGACTGATAAGTTTGTAATACCATGTGTTATTTGTAATGTGGCGTTGTTATTTAATAAAATTATTTATTATAACAAATTATCCAAGTTGAACTCAATCTAATTGAAAGGTTGTAGTATCATTGTTCCAAGTACTGCACATATATGTCCTAAAAAAATGAGAAGGGCTATAAGAAATGTAATTAAAAGTCTATATTTCATCTACAAATTCTAAAATTTAGTAAATAGAATAATGGTATGTTTCTGCCAGTGTTCCAATACACCAACTTAACCATCACAATTAGTTGAAGCCCTAATAATGTTCGAAACATTCAATTTTCCTTTTGCACCTCATAATTTTCGTGTACCTCATGCGATGGCCAAATGACACAAATACCATTAATGCATAATTTCTTTCCGTATGGTTTTTTTTCCTTCCTTCAAGTTCCAAACCCACCGCTAGCACATTTTCGCTAGTGGAAATTGTCTTCATCTTCACCATTTAGTGCCCTGTTATCATTGCAATGAATCAACTTGGTTTTTATTCAAAAACTATTTCCTGAAGAGTTAGTTACATTTCGGAATGACTATTCCAAGAAGTTCCTATATTGCACAAGAAGTTCTTATATTGCACAATTTATAACATTTTTCAAAAGTAAATATCTTTAGGATTATGTAATATGGAAACTATTCTTTTATCTTAGAATTCAATTTTGATTGTATAATTCCGAATATTTTTTTAACATTTAATATATTTTTAGATTTAACTGTATTATTTTTTCTTGTGTGATTTTTTAAATAATTAATTTGGATAATATATAGTTTATTTTAATATACACATATAGTTTGGTGAATAGAGACCTACCATGTTGGTTTGTAGGAGAAATTTCATATCAGGTGTTGAGCGTTAGGAGTGACTTTTTCCGTGGACGTATTGATACATTTCATATAGTCAATTATTTTGATTATGTTGTCATGAGACTGTGAGAGAGGGAGGTAAGAAACAAAACTGTCTTTAATTATGATATTTGGATTTGTGGTATTTTTTATACTAAATACTTACATGTTTCTTTATTAAGATTGAGACGACTTAATGTTGGTTTTCCTGGTTTGAAGTTAAATAAACTTATGATTTTTCATTGGCAAATTGAGTTTATTGTACTTAACTTTGGATTATTTTCCTGTGTAATATCAATTACAGTTCACAATGCAATAATTTTTGTCTTTGTGAAGAGGTGACACCAAGATAGTAGTAGTTTTCACTTTTTTGTTAGTGAGATGATGATCACCAAGACATCAGTAGTTTTCACCTTGTAGTTGATGAGATGATGATCACCACGGGTGATGTTTCAATATTACTTCATATCCCTATTATGGGATAGTTCTGTACGTACTTCATATTGGATACAGTTATAGTTACAATACTTTTGGTTGAGAACATGAGTTGTCAAGATAAGGATGAGGCAATATTGTGGTGCATACATATGGTCGAGTTTGACTCTGTAGTTACAAGGAGGGTTGTGTCCAATATAAATGAGACTGTGTTAAAAGAACTTATTTGTTGCATCCAATGAGATGCCCAATTTTTATTGATAACAGTGTAACATAAATTATTGTGCTATATTTAAGTCTCTTTAGCAATTTACATATCTGCAGAAGATGTTTATAGGGAGTTGTTGACAACTTTTGTTTTTCTCATATTTTTCCTAGATTAGTTGTATCACCTAAGGGTTTTTTTGTTCTTATTTTTTTTAGCATAGGTTTACATTTTCTATAATAAATAAGAGTTCCAGAACTTAATTTTTTGTATAAAAATTGCTTTTTTCAACCAAACTTTCATATAGATTGTCTAAGTGTTTAATTAATTATGATTTTGTAGATATTTTTGATAGTTAATCTTTGTTCATGACTTTTGGAGCTTTAATGAAGACTTGAAAGAATTGAGTTAAAAATAACAAATCATTCAAGGAAGTAGAATAAAGGAAGCACTAGAGAGTTTAAAAACTGGAAGACAGTTTAGTATAGGATATCTTGTATTAGACTTTCCGTGAGCCTAATTTTTTGTTTCAATTTAGACTCATCGAATTGATGTCTCAGAACTTTATAAATAAGGACCTTGAGGCACAATTAAGACACATTAGAAGTTAGAAAACTTATTTACATTTTATTTTTTACAGTTCTAAGTTGTTATCTGATTTTCAATTTATGTAGTTTTTTTTTTTTATGATTCGAGTTTTTCATTTCTTTCCTTTCTTTTTTTGTGATTTTTTTTTTTTCTTTTTTTTTTTTTTTTTTTTTTTTTTTTTTTTTTTCGTTTTTTT
>Ga0123340_1004544_pt1 | contig 13173 bp, 11 predicted proteins | sample SirMexnodulemix_FD_89961 | JGI IMG/M metagenome (GOLD analysis project Ga0123340, IMG submission 89961) | Root nodule microbial communities of legume samples collected from Mexico - Siratro Mexico nodule mix | ecosystem: Host-associated > Plants > Roots > Nodule | place: Mexico: Nepantla... | reverse complement strand
TATATATATATATATATATATTTTCTAAGATGATAAAGAAGCTAAAAACTTAATTCATATATTTTTTTTCCTTAAAATGGAATAAAAAGATAAAGACAATAATAAAATATTTTTGTATTTTTTTTCTTATAAAAGAAAACAATAAATCTTAACAAACAATAAACTTAAACCAAAAGATGATTTTTTTTTTCAATTTTTCAAGAATTGATCAGAAACATTTATTTTTTCACCCGGACAAAATTGGATGTTGACAGACATTACATGAATAATTCATAAAGTGTAATAACTCAGTTGGAATAAACAATGTATGAAAATTAAAAAATATATGTATAACAATATGTGAGTAAAAAAGAAGTATTCTATTTGCCTTAAACATCAACATGAACGAGTCAATTACAAATACTTATGAAAAATAATAGATTATGTCGTAAAAATATTGGAGAAAATATCCATAGAAAAAAGGAATCTTATCATTTATTCCAAGATATTCTAATTCATAAATATGTTGGATTATGCAGTAAAAGTCATCTTGTTCTTCATTTGTCACACCTTTAACATAGACACCATTGTTTGTGGGTTTTCTACAATCACCCCTATCTTTTTATGAAACTTATAATCATTAACAAAGTTCATGAAACGTAGCACATGAATTAGGTCCCCAAGGTAGTGCCTTTATGTTTGGTTCAATTATCCCATTCCTTTCATCATGAACCTATGTTTTAATGATTGAAATAAATTAGATATATTTTTTGCCAATAATGAAATACAATTGGATATGGTTTCACATTAGACTTAAACAGTTCTTGAATCATTCGGGAAAATACTTATATATAGTTATGTCAGCGTCTTCGTCATTACTGGAATTAACTTGTAAAAACAATCTTGAAAAAAATGTAAACAGTCATCCAACTACAAAAGTTAACATAATTGATTATAAATTGAGCACAATTGAACTTACTCAAGTATTAGTTTTACCTCATTGCAATTGATGAAGATATGAACATGGGCAGAACAAAATTCATCATCACTTACCCTATGATCTTTGCACAAACCACTACGACATCTAGATTTGTTCAAAATTGACAATGTTGAGTGAACTTCCCCATTTCAATGTGTGTGAGGATCATTTCTCAAACTTGTATTTGACAACAAGATTACACTTTTGAAATAATGAAAATAGAAATAGGTTATCTAGTGGTGTAAGTAGAATGCATATATTGATCTTTCTACTCGTGATAAATTACCCACTAATTGCTTTACATCTCCCATCAGCCTATACCAAACACGAAAACTTTAAGTATTGTTAAATGTTTAACATTGAAATTAATAAGAAGGTGATTACCTTTCAAAAGGATACATCCATTGATGATGAACAGGACCACCAAGGATTGCTGCCATAGAAGATGAATGGGTAGCTATTCCATTGAGTCAAAAGAACTGGTGGGAAGATTATTTCCAACTTACATAGTATGATTGATATATTTTCTTCCATTCAAACAAAATCATACATTCTTAATGTATTACAACATAAATCTTTAAAAAAAATTGACCTATTTTAGCAAGGACACTCCACATAAACTCTAACAATAACTGAAAAACAATCAAGAGTAAAGACTCCATGAAAATGTGATAGTCATTATCCTTTATCATGATTTGCACACCTTACAATATTATAGGAATAATCATCTAACATCTCCAACTCAGTAATCCATTTATAAATTGATTTTGCATCTTTGGTTGTTAAAGCGTAGTTTTCCTTTAGATTTGCTAAATTCCCGTTTCATAACCAACTCCAAGTTTCTACGTACCCACAATTCAACGACATTCATTCTTGTCTTTTGATTGTCCTTGGTTTTAGCCTTAACATCCATGCAGTGTTGAACTCATTATCAAAATGTATTTTTTTCTATGTACACCACATCAAGGTTGTGTCTTAAGAAATTGTCTTCCTAATATGGGAGATCCCAAAATATTGATCTTTTTGTCCAATTATGTATTGTCCATAGCCACAAAAGGTTTCAAATGGACCATTAGTTACCTTTGTAAATTCAAAGAGAACTTTTCACAATTGATCCCAGTTCAATGAATAAGGTGGGTCATCTAATTCAGCTTTGTTTCTCATGAATCTCCTCTAACTTCTTCATAAAGGATGATTTGTTAGCAAGAATCATCGATGACAATCAAATCAACAACTTTTACCCACATGCCTAAATGTGAAAGATTTTGTGCCTCCATACAATGAGAAGATGCTAATTTTCCTTTAGTCCCTCATCCAAACAACATGTCATATGCTGGAAAATTATTGATTATCCACATCAAGCAAGCTCACGTCACAAAGTTATCTTTTGTGGAGATATCACAAGTTAAGACATCATCATTCCACAATTTTTTGAGGTCATGAATAAGTGATTGCAAGTAGTGTTACTTGAGTTAGGTATAAGACAAGTTAGAAACATGCACGATTTAGTCATACGCATTTCAGGCGTTAAGTTAAAAGGAGTAAAAATATAGACCCAAAAGAATATGAAGATATTGAAGCTTCGATGTAAGCAGTTAACCCATTATCAAAGTGTTTTCAAGCTTCCATCACATGGGTGTCACAACCATCAAGTTTTTTTTCTTTTCAAAATGACATCTCATTTTCCTTGAAGATTCCACTAACTCACATAGCCTTTGTAATCTTGATATGATTTGCAAATAAAACATTCTTTTGATCAGAACATTTTTGTATCTTCCATTCTAACCCTTCGCAAGAAAATACCTTGGAAAACCACAGAATTTTCATTCAGTTAATTGAATGTCATCCTTGTAATACAACATGAAACCACCTTCAGAACAATCAGTCTTTTGAGCCTTCAAACCAAGATTTGACCCAAGTTTTTTGGCCTCATAGTAGTTCTTGGGTATACAGTTATCTTTTGGAGCTACATCAATTAAAATTTGTATGAAATAATCTAAACACTTTTCGATAGCATGCCAATTGGTTATAGTAGCCATAAGCCTAATGGCTAATGATAATATTGACTCAGTTGCTCCGTCATGAATGAGTTCATTTGCATATGGTAACATATCATAAAAATTTTGGATATCTATATTAAGGGACCCTCTTTCATACTTAATGTGATGATTAACCATCTATCCGAACATTGGAGGTACTTAAAAATTAGATCAACTAACATACTGTTGCTGAAATTGATGAGTATTAGAAGATGATCCAATATTTTGATATTGTGGTTGGGGTTAAGGTTGTTAAGGCTCCTTTGACATGTTACAATATTGTAAAAATAATGGTTGATTAAATATGAATGAAAATTACCTTATCAAATGTATTAGAAGATGAGCTTTCATTGTCATCTAATATTGATGTTTGTTAAGGTGATATGTACCAAATAGTATGTTAAATGTACCATAGCATATATTATGCAATGTCGCTCAAAATCATTTCCATATAACTCGTAGATGGTTATGTCGATCATTCCACATTGTTGACTAGATTTAGTTATATTGTCATCAATATCTATCAGTTCTTCCTTTCATGTCTTCTTTGTTAACCTAATATAAGTCAACAGGTCTATAGGAGTACATTTTCAAAGCCCAAGCTATCTTATAACTCGATAAGTTTGATGAAACTCTATTGTGACAAAACATATAAGAGGAATAACCGCCCAACTGACGTGAGGGATGTCAATAGTGATTAAATGTCTGACGGTATATATACGAAAATGAGTCCTCAAGAACTGAAACAAAATTGTTGTTAAAATGAGTGTCACAAAAGATGTATTTTTGGAGAAAAATGTAATTATAGTTTGATTAATAACCTCCTTTGGTTGTAAGTGGTTAAATGTACTACATAATATGTGAAGTGCATATGTGGATATGTTTGTCCATTGTGTTCGAAGAAAAGACCACCTATAATAAATAATAATTAGTTTATAAAAAAGGTCAAAATGTAATTTAAACTTTAAAGTATATAGTTTAGGGCATAAAAAATAACATTTTCACCAATTGAGAGCCAAGACTTGTAGCAACGTCTTTAGCAGTTAAAGGCTCAATATTAGAAGCATGTAAAGTGATCCCAATCCCATAAATGCAAAAGTAACATGCAACCTCCAACATTTTCTTGGTTGAAGTCAACTCCATGATCTAGAGCACCATACATATATGTTAAACCAACTGAACCCCAACTCTAATTTGACACATAATTAAAGTCTGTCAACAACAGAAGATACATGAGATGAAAACTTCTACCTAATGTATTTACCATCAATAAACTTCTAACTAATGTCAAAATATGTAATTGTGTGTGTTGACCTATTACAAGGTTGGTTGCATTATTAGGCAACTCTTGAAATGCATTGGTCAACTAAGACAATTTTATTTATTTTCTTTTACCACTCTAGGGGCTGATAATGAACCAAGTAGTTGTTTGCACATGGAAACCAAGTCCATCAATGGTGACACCAGTTACTAGTTCTCCATCAATTGGTAGACCAAGTTGCATTGCAATATCCTCTAAAGTGATTGTGAATTTGTGAATTCTCTAAGGGAAAATGAAAAGTATGTTTATGTTCTCCACTTATCAACTAATGATTTTACTAAGTGATGGTTGATATCAATATTTGTTAACTTCAAGAGGTGGCCAAATTTAGCATGATGAATTAAATTTTGTAATTGTGGATCAACCATATCCAAATGCTTTATGACCCAAATTGCACGATGTCAAGGAAAAAGTAGTCTTTCATTGTCTTTCCTAATTGACTTAGTAACATGTTTGTGTTACAGGCATAATAAAGACATATTGGATGGAAGGTGGTCATTAAAAGTCATTGCAACGAGAACCTAATATTAATTTTGGAAAATTTAGAAACTAGGATTAATTCGGCAGGAAATAAACTATGCATAAACCTATTACCACAAATGTAAAGTATTAAGAAAGAGTGTAAAATATATCTTTTGAATTGAAACACAGACATGATATCCTATAAAATAATGGATTAAAAGGTGATAGGCGCACACAAAGTAGCACGACAGTAGGCATAGGAGGTGGGAAGAGCGGGTTTCAGAAAACAATATTTGATTGAAGAAAGGAAGAAATACTTGTAGCTAGGCACACAACTATAGCACATATATATGATAAAGCATTTGTTTCTTCTTTTTTAAATCAAACAAACAAAGTTGCATATTAATTATTCAATTACTACATTCATTCTCATAGGGCATATTGTTGGTGATCAGGGATACAACTTGTCAAGCCACATTCAAGCTCACATGGCCTTCTTGGTTCAGAGGTGGAGTCAAAATTGTTATTCATGTCGAGTATAACACCAATGCATAAGAGTGCTTGGAACAATTCAATGGAGTCACTACAAAATGATTCCCTTATTGAACATAAGAACATGTACATGAAAAGAAGACCACATGGGATAAATAGGGTTACATTGAACTTGTGTCATAGTGGCACGACTTTAGTATTGAATAATACACAAAATTCATCCAATGATGCACAAGTTCACTTGTGCCATTAATTAAAAAAGTTTTACGCCTTCAATAAGTGTAGAAAGAAAAAAAAAACATCACAAGTATCATAGCTTTCAGGTTGGTTGTGCATGTATAGTACAAGAATCACATTCTACACTACAAGAAAAAAGTTATTTAGAGATCAATTTTTAGCTACAGATAAAATAGTTGTTAATTGTGACCAAAATAATCACCAAATTAGACTTTGATTGTTAAATAACTACAAAATAAAAGTAATGATTGGATTTAGTGACCAATTTAGTTAGAGACTAATTTAGAATCTAATGGTATAAGTGGTTAAAATATTGGTAGATACCAATTATCTTGACTTAATTGGTCACTAAATTCAATCATTACTTTTATTTTGTAGAAGCAAGCAAAACCTAATTTGGTGATTATTTTTATAACAATTAGCAACCATTTTATTTGATAGCTAAAAATTGGTCTCTAAATGACGCTTTTCTTGTAGTGCTAAGAATCTCATACATGTGTTATGAAATAAAAACATTTAGTTGAATATGAGTCTCTTTCTCACCATGTCAAACTTGTGTGATCAAACCATATGTTCAAATTAGGATTTACGCATTTACTTTTATATGAATCTCATTGTCATAACATAGTAGTTGTATATCAATTCATATATTCAAATAAAAAGAATTAATGAGAGAGAGAGAGAGAGAGAAAGATTCATATATTCAAATGAAAAGAATTAATTAGAGAGAGAGAAAGAGAGAGTATACAAATGAGACAATCACATAGCTCTCTTGCATTTATTAAAAAAGAGGTATTGCTTTCAATTTTTTAATTGTGCTTTGATATATAAAATATAAGTTGTAGTTTAAATGTAAGTTATGTTGTTTTCATTTTTCTAAATAATACAATGATAGATTATATATGGGTGGAAGTTCTGCTATACATGATGAAGAACCTATTACTTGATATATTGTTCATAATTTTAGCGATGATAACGAAATTCACAACTTAATTTTCAAAGGACAAAATCCTTATTCTAGCGTATCTACCCAACCACCACATTCATCTAATTCCTCTATAGATATCACTCAATGTGATCTTGTTGAACGCATGTATTTTCAAACAAAAGAGGTGGTTGTAATGATCGTTAAGCAACATCATATTGACTAGGGCTACAAATTTGTCATGGTAGAATATAAGTCAAACATATATGTAGCAACACTGCACAAATTATAGTCATGGATGTCAATGAAGAATTAGAGTTGCTTTCAACAAAGTTCAACAATATTGAGAGATTAAAAAATTAAAGGACCTCACACATGCTTGTCAACCATTCTCTCTCAAGATCACAAAAATCTTGATTTGACCGAAATTGCTACAATTGTTTTGAATTCGTTATAAGCAAATCCATGGTTCCTTTCAAAAGTTTAATTACATAAATCAAAATTGGCATGGTTATTCAATGACATGAAAAAAAAAAAACATAAACTATTAAACAAAACTCTTTGGTTATGGAGTCCAGTGATTAGGAGGACTCGTATAATCATCTTCCAAGATGGTTGCAGTTGTACAAGAAAGTCTTCTTAAAACAATTGTATAGTATATTAATTCTCCTTATCTTGTGGAAAATTTACAAGACACACCATGTTACATCTTGGATTGTGTGTTTTGGCTTTTCAAACCATGCATTGAAGGATTAATTATTGCAAGCTAGTTGTTAAGGTTGATGGGACATTTTTAACCAAAAAATATCATTCTACTTGCAATTGCTTTGGATGACAATAGAAACATATTTCCTCTAACATTTGAAATTTTTAAATGTGAGATAAATGATACTTTGATTTGGTTCTTCTAGCTATTGCCCAATACATCACACCTCAACCAAACTTATGCATGATAACAAACAGAGGAACAACTACATTTTCTTCATTACAATCTAAATGTAAATATTTTTAGGTTGAGTTCAAAAAGAGTTGAATTTAAACTTTCAAAAACTTTCGCAAAGCAATGATGGAAAAAATGATTACTTTTAATTGGATCAATTTACTATGATTTCAGTAGTCACACAACAGAAAAATAACCAGTTGAAATATGAAAACAATCAGTCAATATTTTAGTTTATACTACCTAAAAGAAAACCACTTAATTCAATTCAAAAATCAAACAGTTAATTTTCTTGTTAGAAAATCCAGACAAAGAATGTAATCCATTTGATTTTCAAAATAGTGAATTTAATTTTCTCAAACTTGATAGGAAAAATTCAATCAGTAGAACAATCAATTTAATTTTTCAACAAAACAAAATTACAAAAAAAATGATTGAAACACATAGTCAACAAGTTGAATTTATCAAAGTTGAATTTATCAAAGTTATACAACCATCAAGAATGTTAGATTTTAGCAAACAACACTAATATATGTGAATTTAATCACACAGAGTTGAAAAGCATATTACAAAACAATTTAACCAGTGAATAACAATGAATGTAGTACACCAAAAATAATTAGTTGTTTTATAAAATTAATTGATTGATTTATCGTGCAGATACAGAAAAATATAGAAACTACAATTGCGAGTAAAGATTAAAAGGCAGAGACTAAGAACAAAGATTTTATACTGGTTCACTCTTCCTTAAAAATTACATCAAGTTTTCCTTGTCAACAAGAATTCCACTAAAACAAGTCAAATGTACACACAATATATTCAAGACACAATCTTACACCCAGCAAGAATCACCAAGACATTGTGCAACACCTTATTGCACCTCTACAGATGAACACCATATTCAAATGTAGATCAAAACCACAATAAGTTATTGTAAATTGAATATACACTCAATCTACAACCAAACTAGTACAAGCAGACCAAAATGATAAGTTGTAGTGAACTTCCCTAAATGAAAATTGATAGAACATAGTGTAGTGCAGTTTTAAATTAGAGAAAAAGCTCCAAGAATCCATTTCTAGTATTCCTTTTATCAACAAACACTTTAAGCTCTTGAAAAATTTGCATTCTTTTAATCTAACAGTTTGATCTTCTCTTTTGTTTCTGAAAATATTCTCTTATTTCATATGTTCTCACGAGCAATTATTAAAGTCAATTATACTTTAACGGAAACAACCGATTCAAAAGGAGTTTAAATCGAATTATTTTACTAAAAGGAATTTTTAGCTTATTGATTTTGAAAAACAATTCCTTATAAAAATCAGTAAACCATTTTTACTTGAAATCATCAATCAAATTAGTTCGAGCTTAATATTTCAAAACTTTTAGAAACTTTTGGAGCTCATTCTACTTATTTGTGATGCATGCACATGAACCATCAATACACACATTAATACTAATTAAACACATCTTCAAGCCTTCTTTGCACTTGACTTGACTTAATTAACTTCATCAATTACCAAATTGCATCATTGCCAACAATATTCCCCTATTTGATGAAGGCAATCTAGTGAGAGTGTGCATGAACTTAATTAAATAGTGTGATAACATTTGCTCAGATTGATATAAAAAGTAAATTGATTGATAAACTCACTCGAATTAGGCTACACAATAATAATCAATTGATATAAAAATTACACGGTTTATTTTTCTTAACATATCAAAGAACAACAAAATTATATGAAACTTAGCTACCCATAGTTGTTTACTCTCCTTAAATGGTAGGTTTATCACTCAAGGCCTATAAATCAGTTTGATACAAATCCAGAATATTAAAGACCAAACTAGAAAATATTGCAAACAAAACTAGATAATAGAGAACTTAACCAAAGTTTAACAAAATTCAAACAAGATAGATAACAACATCCCACACAAACCAACAACATACACACTACTTCTCTCCCATTGGATTCATCAAATAAGGTGAAACAAGTATGATGCCAAACAAAAATAATGAGAATAATGTTCAAAACACAATTAACTATGATAGATAAAATGATACATATGATCCTAGGTACCTTTGCCATAAGTCATCTCAGCCAATTGGTCTTGGACAGCTTAAATTTGATCGTCAAGGTATTGAAATCTTGCAGCATAAGAATTCATAGTGCTCTCTTTGATCACTTGTCATTGTATCCAACCTTCCAAGGACCATCTACTCAAACCTAGACAGTGGTTCTCCTCTGTCCACAGGAGGAACATATGGAATCAGTGCCATATTTTCTCTAGTAGTTTCACTGATTCCAACAACATCTTCAACTTGTCCAGCAACAACAGCTTGTACTCCACCTTACTCTTCATCGGCCCTACAATAGTCACAATTTGTCTTTTTAAGTCCAATCTTGTGTAGTGTTGCACAAGTTATCTCACACCAAAAACAATAAGTTGTTTTATAAAATCAGTTGATTGATTTATCATGCATATACAAAAAAATGCAAAAATTGTAATGTGAATACAGATCAAAGAGCAAAGAGCAAGAACACAACATTTATACTGGTTCACTCTTCCTCAAAAGCTACATCTAGTTTTTCTTGCCAACAAGCAAAGAATCCCACTAAAACAAGTCAAATGTACACACAATACATTCAAGACACAATCCTGCATCCTGGAAAAATAACCAAGACATTGTACAACACCTTGCTACACCTCTACATATAAACTCCCTATTCAAATGTAAAATGTAGACTAAAACCACAATACAATCAATGTAAAAAATACACCCAATCTGCAACTAAATTAGTACAAGTAGAAGAAAATGATTGGTTGCAATGAACTTCCCTAAATGAAAAATGATAGAACACACTGCAATGCAGCTTTAAATTAGAGAAAAAGCTCCAAGATTCTCTTTCTTGAATTCCTTTGATCAAAAAATACTTTAAGCTCCTGAAAAATTTACTCTCTATACATTTTCTTTTAATCTCACAGTTCGATCTTATCTTTTGTTTATAAAAATCTTCTTTTATTTCATATGTTTTCACGAGCAGTTATAAAAGTTAGTTATACTTTAGTGAAAACAACCAATTAAAATATAGTTTAAATCAACTTATTTTTCTAAAGGATTTTTCAACTTATTGATTTTGAAAAAAATCCCTTATAAAAGTTACTAAACCATTTTTAGTTGAAAGCATTAATCAAATCACTTTCATTTTTAATATTTCAAAACTTTTAGAAACTTTTAAAGCTCATTCTACTGATTTGTGATGCATGCTCATGAACCATTAATAAACACATTAATACTAACTAAACACATCTTCAAGTCTTCCTTGCACTGGACTTTACTTCATCAAATACCAAATTGCACCACTGACAACACTAAAGACGTTAGATGGGGTAGAAAACCTATACTCAGTGTACTGCACATCCAACTTTAAAAAAAAAAAGTTAAAAAATTTAGAATTAGAGAGACAGATAATCAATATGGCTATTAAAATATTTTAACTTACATTACACAGTCCATGACAAAATATTTATGTAATTTCATTAATTACAACCCACTCTACAAGTTAAGTTATCAGCTATGAAGTCAGAATTTTGACAAGGGGTTTCATGGGTAGATCAAATACCATTAAAGAAGTGAACTCATACCCAAGAGGTATAGGCATATGATAATCAATCTAGTTGAATATATAAACTTTGTTTTGAAGGGAGCATGTTCCTTACCCATTTCTACTCTTATTAAAGCAACATCTGAAAGAATAAAATCATGGTTTGTCGAAAAAGGAATCAAGATATAATGCATGTTACAATTAGGACTTCAATACCCTGAATATACCTTATGAAAAATAACAAAGATTAATATCATGTCCAATAGTATAAGTTTGATGTTCAGGAGATTGTGACTCCACAACTTGGTCGACAATCAATGTCATACACAGTTAAATTAAATGATTGATAATGTGATTGTGACGAGTTTCAAGCTCTTCAACTGCTTTGTCCTAACTTTATTGTCATTTGTTTCTCTTACCACTTACAAGTGGTAACATTTTTTGACCCAATACACAATTTGTAGAATATTTACAAGACTTAAAGTTCAATTTCATTTAATCTAAAATGAAGATTATTAATCTACTTATAATTGTCTAACTTTAATTTTGACTCTCAAATGTGTCATAAATAATATGGAAGACCAAAAACTATCTGTATCCATAACAAAATGGATTAATCAAGTCTAGATAACCTAGAAAATTATTCTTATTGCCAAAATGAATGATCAGAAAAATTGTGTATATAGATAATAATAAATATTTTTGGTTATATTTGTTTCTCAAATTTGTTAAATTTATTTTATTACAATGAAAACATATATTTTAGTGTTATTCTTTTAAATTTCCCCAAATTACATTCAATTAATATAAATAATTTGTTTAATTAATTAAATTAACTAAAATTATAACAATAAAATTTACAGCATTATATTAAACTATTTTTTTAAAAAAATAATAAAATTCAAAAACTCTAAAAAAATGCAAAAACATAAAATATTAAATTTAAAACTTTCAAAATAAAAAACATTACGAATATTGAAAACAAAAAGAGTCGTAAGGAATAAAGTCATGAACAAAATCAGACTCTTTAAAAAAATTTCCTACCCACTAAAAATCACGATTTTAATGTGATAATAAGCACAATTTATAAAATAAAAAATTTAAAAATGTGTTTATTGTCATGATTTTACTAAAAAAAAGTAAAAAAAATAAATAAATGTGTTAAAACCGTATTTCATACCATAATTTTAAGCTAGAAAACAACTTTTTAAAACCAAAATCATGTCAATAACTTTTTAATATGCCTTTTCCATACATTCTAAATAGAATTGCACCAGTTTCGTAAATTTTCCTACTATTTGCAACTAATTCTCTTAATGTAATAAATCTAACACTTTCGCAAATTTTCCTTCATATGCAAGTGCCAACTAATTCTGTTTGGTAGAGGTTTTGGCGAGAAAGAGACTAACCATAAATTTATTTTGAATCACCAGAAATGTACAATATTTATATAAAAAAAAATATCGTAACACAAAATGTTAATCTATTTCTTTCAATTAAAAAGATTATCAATTACTAAATCAAATTACATCATTTCGTTTTTCTTCAAAATCTAACTATCAACCTAGTGTATTCAGATGATAAATTTATATATAAAAGAAAAGTTCAAATACTATATGACAACGTTTTATTTGAATGAGAAATTTTAATAAAAAATGAAACTTCAAAAATTCTAAATTATAGATTTTTTATTTTACCTAAAAAATAACAATTAAATTTTTTTACATACGCTCTTAACTAGCCTCAACCATAATTCAACTTCAAACGTTCAATTTGGCCTTGATCGGGGCACCATCTGCTCATGGCCATTATGTTAACTCGAAATCTAACATTAAATTTAAAAGAAAAAAATACATCAAATTTTGTATTAGACTAAGAGTATTTAAAGACTCGTGTATATTGAACAAAATCAATATAATATATACCTTTTGATGTATATTGATCAAAATCAATATAATATATACCTTTTGAAATTGTACTAAAATAATTTTGCATCACTTTTATTGTGCTCAATTTTAAACAATGACTTAAACATATAATAATGTATGTAATTTATGTTAAGTAAACAAAACTCTCTTTAAATTAATGATCATTCAAATTTTGAAGTATCTAAAAATTCCTCCATAACGTATTTGTATTTGATCCTTAATGAAGTATCTAATTTTTATATATATATATATATATATATATATAT
>Ga0123340_1004543_pt1 | contig 13174 bp, 12 predicted proteins | sample SirMexnodulemix_FD_89961 | JGI IMG/M metagenome (GOLD analysis project Ga0123340, IMG submission 89961) | Root nodule microbial communities of legume samples collected from Mexico - Siratro Mexico nodule mix | ecosystem: Host-associated > Plants > Roots > Nodule | place: Mexico: Nepantla... | reverse complement strand
TGTTATTTAATTTATTTTGAGTCATACATTATTTCTTTTTCTTATATTAATATTAAAATATTTTTTCTTATAATGAGGAAGTTAATATTTGTTGTACACATTCTTAAATTACTTTCATTTATTTTGGTTTAAACTACTAATTACATATCTTAATTTTTAAAAAAATTTCAATTTTTCGTTTATTTGTTTTATTTTTTTAAATCATTTTTCGTGACATATATAGAATAAAATCTAGATAATGATTTTTAAATAAAATAATTTTATATTAAAATTGTGACGTCATGCACTCTGTGAACTTTTTCTCCTCTCTCCTCCATGCCTCTCTCTCATTTTCAAAATCTCTCTCTCTTTTCTATAGTTTTTCTCTCCTTATATCTTATCTATTTTAGAATTTAATCACACTCTGTAATAGTTGAGGAGTTAGGGATCATTTCTAATCGATCAGAATATTAAACAGAGTAAGTTCATATTTACTCTAAAGATCCCTTAATCTCTATTCTTCTTTAAGTTTTGTTATCAACCTTAGTAAGGACGATTGAGAAAAGTATTTCTCTCAACTTAATTAAGATTATACTGAAATTTGATTTTATTCTGATAACTTATTCTAAATCCCTGGAAATTGGATTAGTGCCACTAACTAGTTTGGAGAAATTATTTTTGGGATCATCATCAGGTAAGAGAAGCTTGTTTTTACCTCAAATAGAGCTTTATGTTAGAATATTTGGATGTGTGGGTGACGTGGTCCCCAATTTCAAAGCTTCTTTGCATAATTTGTTTTTGCATGAACGTAAATTGTTTTGATTTGAAAAATGAGTTTGATAAATTTGCTAGATGTATGTTGTTATAATCTTGAAGAATTTTTTGGATGATATTTGATTATTTAATCATTAAGGGTTGTTATGATTGTGGAAAATTTTGGCATACTATTATTTGTAGATTCAATGGGTATTGATGTCAATGATTGAAAAATGAAGTTCATGTCATACATTTGGGATAATGTATGAGTTATGCTTGTGTGGGTACATTAAGTATAACATACATATGTTTAAGAGAGATCCTCAGGATTTACTAATGATGTAAATGCATAGACTAAGACATCTAGTGGTGAGAAGCTGATGAGGGAGTTCATACACATCGGTATCGCTTGCAGACACTCGGTATTGGATGTTTGAGCTTACTCTGATCCTTTGTCTTAGATTCGATGGCAATCTAAGTCTTAGGTATTGGATTAGTCCTTTCTCTTAAGTTCGCTGGAAATCTAAGTCTTGGGTATTGGATTAGATGTTAGTCTATGGTAGGGACATACTTAACGAGTCTTCCAGAAGACGATAGGTCCATGTGTGACCTATATGTATTGATGCGGTCCATGTGAGATCTTTATGTATAATGTTTGACATGAGTACTTGAAATGAAAAAGAAAAACTTGTATTGAAACTTGATATGCTATACTTTAAGGAAATTATTATGACTGATATACTTTGTTCTTTTTGCATGTATTTAGTATGTTATAAACTTTCAATTTCAGTAGCTTACCCTTGTTTTTCATGTTGTTATATAAACTGCGATGATGTACTATGTAACGAGCAGGTGCAGATACAGGTTTTGGAGCACCTTAAAGATCATATGTCATTGAATTGGTTTTGCTTTTGTTTTGTATATACTTGTATATATGTTTTGATGTAGTTAAAGATTTTATGATCTTGAGATGATCTTCCTTTTTGTCATGTGGATAGTTGTACATAAGTTTCATGTATTTGAACACTTTATGTAGTACTTTGAACCTTAAATGCATGTTAATACTTTGTAGCAGACAAAAGTTAGTTTAGTTGAGAAATCATTTTCAGATAGCCTCGCTTAAGCGGGCGACTCTCGCTCAACAAATTTTGCAGAAAATATCACTCTACAAGTCTCACTTGAGCAAGATACAGCTCGCTTGAGCGAGCCCTTCCTGAATAAAATAAGATGCTCTCTGGAGTGTTTTTGCCCCGACCAGGAATCCTTTGCGCAGGCAAGGGGGTATTCTCGCTTGGGCGACAGTAGTTTCGCTCAGGCAAAAATGGCCCTAGAGCAGGAGTGCTCTCTGGATTATTTTCGCTAAAGCGATAAATTTCTCGCTCGGGCAAGGTGGATTTTCGCCCAGGTGATTCTCACTCAAGCTAAAAAAAAAAATTCTTTTCTTTCCTTCTTCTTTTCTTTTCTTCTTTCCTTCTTTTATTTATCTTTTTATGTATTAAATATTTTATGATTTAAAATTATACTTGGTTTATCTATAAGAGTTGAATGGTAAATGCTATAGAATTTTTGGGCTGTTACATTCATGGTGTCAGAGCAGTTCCTCTTTAGGATGACCTGAGGGTAGTGAGTTTACTATATATCTTCTGAATGTAATTTTTGTTTAATTTTAGTCTAGATACATAGGCAAAATGTTTCTGGTTGGATAATTGATAAACCATCTTTGAAATTTCGGTTTCATTTAAGTTAAAATGATTGTTATGAATGAAGATGAAAGTATTAAGAAAGAAAAAAATCTTGATAAAGTGGAGAGGGGCACACTCATGACTGAATCGAAATAATTTTCTATCTTAATTCTAAATGTTTGAAGTGTGTTTTCGGTGATTAATTTTATTATCTGTTAAACTTAATGTTAGATGTATATTGGATTTTAGTGTAAAATGTTTTCTTGTATTGAGTATTGTTTGTGGACTTTGAAGTGTTTTTCTAGGTTAAAAGTTTTACACCAACGTTTGTTTTGATATTGCATTTTGGTATTACGATAATTGTTTTGATGTTATGGATAGACGTAGATTCTAAGTGAATTTGTTACGATAAGTGTTTTGATGTTATGGATAGACATAGATTCTAAGTGAATTTGAGAGGTTTACCTTTGGAAGATCTAGATATAATCATTGATTAATTGACTCTATACGAATTTCATCCATTTTAGTTTGTGATTAATAGAAAGTGGTATCATCAAATTAGAAGGATAGGGAAGGAATATTTGTACAATGGATGTGGGGAGAGTTACAAGTTAGAGTTTATTGTTTCATGATACATTTTTAGATAAAAGTCGATTGTGAGTTAGATAAGAAGTAGAGATTTACATATGTTTTTCCTAAGAAAAATTGAGGATTACTTTCCAAGATAGAAGTAGAATTTTTATTTGATATAGTGCTTAGAGTGAGGCTAGTGTCAATTACACCTGATAAGTCGATTCTGACTGAGTAATAAAGATGAAAAAGAAATGAGATTTGATAGAGAAAATAGTTTATCCGGTCAAAGTGTGTCATTATGAAAAACATCATTGTTGTTGATAAAGGAGGAATATGAGGGATCTAGGTTATGTAGAGATTATTGTCAGTTATATAATATTGTTGAGGAATCATAGTTTAAGGGTTTCAGTTGCACGAAGCATCAACATTTTCCAAAATAGACATGAGATCTAGTTATCCAAACATTTAAGTGAATAATGAATGTGTAAAGAGAAACATGTGGATTCAGTTACGATAGAGTTAAGAGATGGGTCAAAATGCTTTGTAATTTTGACTCAGAAGAAATGAAGAATACAGTAGAGATGCGATCTATACCTGTGGTGAGTGATTTTGTTGACGTATTTCCAGATGACATACTTGGATTAACTTCTAAACGAGAAGTTGATTTCTCAATTAATTTGGTGCCTGGAGCAGGACCAATCTCAATGGCACCTTACATAATGGCTCCTGCTAAGTTAAGTGAACTGAAGAAGCAAGTCGAAGAGTTGTTAGAGAAACAGTTCATTCGACCTAGTGTATCGTCATGGGGAGCTCCAGTGTTGTTGGTTGAGAAGAAAGATGGGAGTTCTCAGTTGTGTGTAGATTATAGGCAGTTGAATAAGTTGACAATCAAGAATAAGTATCCTTTTTCGAAGATTGATGACTTGATAAATCAATTGAATGGAACAATCGTATTCTCAACGATAGACTTGAGTTCGGGGTACCATCAGATTTTGGTGAAAGCTGAAGATGTGCAGAAGACAACTTTTAGATCTCGTTATGGACACAATGAGTATGTGGTGATAACTTTTGGGGTGACAAATGATCCAGCTCTATTCATGGATTACATGAATAGAATCTTTCATCCTTTCTTAGATAAGTTTGTTTAGTATTTATAGATGACATCCTTATCTACTCAAGGACTAATGAAGAGAATGAAGAGCATCCGAGGTTGGTGTTAGATATTTTGATGGAGAGGCAACTGTATGCCAAACTCTTTAAGTGTGAGTTTTGGTTGGAAGAGGTGAACTTTTTAGGACATGTGATTTCAGCTTAAGGGATCTCCATAGATCCAGCTAAAGTGAAACTAGTGTTATAGTGGGAACGTTCTAAGACAATTCCCGACATAAAGAGCTTTGTGGGTTTAGCTAGCTACTCTCGAAGGTTCATTAAAGATTTTTCAAGGATAGTGACACTTTTGACAAAACTGACTTGCAAAGATCAACCTTTTGGATGGACCGATAGATGGGAGCAAAGTTTTGTTGAGTTGAAGAAAAGGTTGACTAGTGCTTCTGTGTTGGTGATTCCTGATACCAATAAACCATTTGAAGTTTATTATGATGCTTCACATCAGGGTTTGGGTGGTGTTTGAACACAAGAGAAGAAAGTAGTGACCTATACTTCAAGGTAACTTAGAGTTCATGAGAAGAATTACCTTCTCATTACTTAGAGTTGGCAGTTGTGGTGTTTACATTGAAGATTTGGAGGCACTACTTATATGGGGTTCAGTTTCAAGTGCTTAGTGATCACAAGAGTTTGAAGTACTTGTTTGATCAGAAAGAGTTGAACATGAGGCAGAAAAGGTGGATGGAGTTTTTGAAAGACTGTGACTTCTAATTAATGTATCATTTGGGGAAAGCTAATGTGGTGGCAAATGCTTTGAGTAGGAAATCAGTTCAGATGTCAGCTTTGATGATTGAATAGTAGAAATTGATTAAGAAGTTCAAAGATTTGAATTTGGAGGTGAAGTTTCACAGAGATCATATTGGTTGTAGTAGGTTAACCATAACTAATGAGTTCTTTGGAAGAATCAAGGAGAAGCAGTTGGAGGATCCTAATCTGAGGCACACTGTGGATGTATTAAGATCAGAGAAAGCAAGAGACTTTGAGTTGGGAGGTGATGGGTTGCTGAGGTTCAAGGGTAGGCTATGTATACCTGCAGATGAGGAGTTGAAGAGAATGATTATTGAAGAATCTCATAAGAGTCATCTTAGCTTACACCCAGGTATGACTAAGATGTAACAGAATTTGAAAGAGTCCTTTTGGTGGTCAGGTATGAAGAGAGACATAGCTAAATATGTAGCTGCATGCCTAACATATCAGAAAGTTAAGGTATAGCATTAGAAGCCTGGTGGTTTATTGCAACAGTTGGATATTCCTGAGTGGAAATGGGATAACATTGCTATAGATTTTGTTACCCATTTGCCAAGGTTAGTGACAGGTCATGATGTAGTGTCGGTGATAGTTGATCGGCTGACTAAGAGTGCTCATTTTCTGTTTGTGAATCTGAGAATATCTATAGCCAAGTTGGCTTAGATATATATTAAGGAAATTTGTAGATTGCATGGAGTGCCTTCTAGCATAGTATTTGTTCAAGACCCTAGGTTCACATCACGATTTTGGAAGACTCTTCAACATGCTTTGGGAACCAAGTTGAAAATGAGTTATACATATCATCCTCAAATTGATAGGCAGTCAGAGCTAACGATCCAATCTTTGAAAGATTGTTTAGGACTTGTGTTGGATCATTTGGGTGTTTGGGATGAGATGTTACCTTTGGTGGAGTTTACATACAACAACAATTATCAGGCCAGTATTGGGATGACACCGTATGAATCTTGGTATGGCAGGAAGGGTAGAACCCCTCTTTGTTAGTACCAGGATGGAGAGGCAATGTTGGCAGGACCAGAGTTGCTTCAACAGGCTACTGAGAAGGTGAAACAAATTCAAGAGAAGATTAAGAGTTTCCAAAATAGGCACAAGTCTTATGCAGATCAGATGAGGAAGCCTTTGGAGTTTGCAGTTGGAGACCATGTATTTATAAGGGTAACACCTACCAAAGGTTGAAGGAAGGGTGATGAAATCAAGAAAATTGTCTCCTAAGCTTTTTGGGCCTTATCAAATTCTTAGAAAGATAGGACAGTAGCTTATGAGATTGCTTTACCCAGTAGCTTATGAGATTGCTTTACCCCCTCAGTTAGCCAACCTACACAATGTACTTCATATGTCTCAGTTAAGAAAGTATGTGTTTGATCCTAGTCATGTCCTAGAAATGGATGAAAGTGCAGATCAAGGACAATTTAACCTTTAAAGCTCAACCAGTCATAATCGAGGATCGGCAGATCAAACAGCTCAAGGGCAAGGCCATCAGTATGATGAAGGTGTTGTGGGATGCTCGGTCAGGTGATTCCACTTGGGATTTAGAGAAGACTGTTAGGGTATCCACCCTCACCTCTTTGTTCGAAAGTCAATTTTTTAGGACGAAAATTTTTGTTATTGGGGATAATTGTGACGCGCTACACCCCCGTGAACTTTTTCTTCTCTCTCCTCCACCCCTCTCTCTAACTATCAAAATCTCTCTCCCTTCTCTCTAGCTTTTCTCCCCTTATATAAACCTTGTCTATTTTAGAATCTGATCACACCATGCAGTAGTTGAGGAGTTAAGGATCATTTCTGACTGATCAGAATCTCAAATAGAGTAAGCTCATATTTACTCTAAAGATCCCTTAGTCTTTGTTTTTTCCTTAGGTTTTTGTTATCAATCTTAGTAAGGACAGTTGAGAAAAGTATTTCTCTCAACTTGATTAAGGTTATATTGAAATTTGGTTTTATTCTGATAACTTGTTCTAGATCCTTGGAAATTGGATTAGTGCCACTAACTAATTTGGAGGAATTGTTTTGGGAATCTTCATCAGGTAAGGGAAGCTAGTTTTTACCTCAAATAGAGCTTTATGTTAGAATATTTGGATGTGTGGGTGACATGGTTCCCAATTTCAAAGCTTGTTTGCATAATTTATTTTTGCATGAACGTGAATTGTTTTGATTTGAAAAATGAGTTTGATAAATTTGCTAGATGTATATTGTTATAATGTTAAAGAATTTTTTGGATGATATTTGATATTTAATCATTAAGGGTTGTCATGATTGTGGAAAATTCTGGCATACTATTATTTGTGGATTGAATGGGTATTAATGTGAATGATTGAAAGAAGAAGATCATGTCATACATTTGAGATAGTGTATGAGTTATGCTTGTTTGAGTATATTAAGTATAGCCTACCTATGTTTAAGAGAGATCCTCAAATTTCACTGATGATTTAAGTCACATAGACTAAGACATCTGGTGGTGAGAAGCTGATGAGGGAATTCATACACACCGAGACCGCTAACAAACACTCGGTATTGGATGTTTGAGCTCACTATGATCCTTTCTCTTAGATTCGATGGCAATCTAAGTCATGGGTATTGGACTAGTCCTTTATCTTAGGTTCGCTGGTAATCTAAGTCTTGAGTATTGGATTAGTCCTTTCTCTTAGATTTGCTGAATCTAAGTCTTGGGTATTGGATTAGATTTTAGTCTCTGATAGGGGCATACTTAATGAGTCTTCCAGAAGACGATAGGTCCATGTGTGACGTATATGAATTGATGCGGTCCATGTGAGACCTTTATGTATGATGTTTGACATGAGTACTTGAAATGAAAAAGGAAAACTTGTATTAAAACTTGATATGATATACTTTAAGGGAATTATTATGATTGATATACTTTGTTCTTTTTGCATGTATTTAGTATGTTATAAACTTTCAATTTCACTAGCTTATTCTTGTTTTTCATGTTATATGAACTGGGATGACGGTACTATGTACACGAGCAGGTGCAGGTGCAGATACAGGTTTTGGAGCACCTTAAAGATGATATTCCATTAAATTGATTCTCCTTTTGTTTTGTATATATGTTTTGATGTAGTTAAAAACTTTATGACCTTGAGATGATCTTCCTTCTTTTCATGTGGATAGTTGTACATAAGTTGATGTATTTAAACACTTTATGTAGTACTTTGAACCTTAAATGCATGTTAATACTTGGTAGCAGACAAAAGTTAGTTTAGTTGAGAAATAATTTTAGATATCCTCGCTTAAGCGGAAAAATCTCGCTCAAGCAAATTTTGTAGAAAAGTTCACTCTGCAAGTCTCGCCTGAGCGAGAAACAACTCATCTGAGCGAGCCCTTCATAAATAAAATAGGGTGCTTTCTGAAGTATTTTTGCCCAGGCGAGGAATCTTTCACCTAAGCGAGAAGGTATTTTCACCCAGGTGACAGTAGTTTCGCTCAGGCGAAAATGGGCCTAGAGTAGACTATTTTTGCTCAAGCGATAAATTTCTCACTCGGGTAGATTTTCGCCCGGGCGAAATTATTGTCCCTCAAGCTAAAAAAAAAAAAATCTTCCCTTCTTATTTTCTTATTTTCTTCTTTCCTTCTTTTATTTATCTTTTTATGTATTAAATATTTTATTGTTTGAAACTATACTTTGTTCATCTATTAAAGTTGAATGGTAAATGCTATAAAAATTTTGTGTTCTTACAAAAATTACTTTGAAAAATTACTTTAATAGTATATTGAATTTTGAGTGCTAAATATAAATATTTTTGTTTTAACAGATTTTACAACTAAAGCTAATGATAATTTTAATATATAGATTAAAATAAGGTTCATAAATTTAAAACAAAAGAATTATAAAAACAATACTATAAAAACATGTTGATGTGATATGAAAATTAAAACCTTAATTTAATATTTTTTTTATTATAAAATTAATAAATTAGTTTTAAATTTTTAGAAAGATAAAAGTGTAAATTAAAAGTTATTAAGATATGAATTTTATAAAATAATTTCTGTTAAAATAAAGTTTAAAAATTATTAAAAATCATGTCATATATATAATAATATAATGGGGCCCAAAAATAAAAATTCACAGACCATGGAAAAAGTGAAGAGGAGCACTAATGGACCAACGTCCCAAGTGGCTAGAGAATTATACATGCTGAAGGGCAGGAGAAGAGATAGGGTGTGGAATTTGAGTTCTCATCTCCTCTGTTATTGAGTTCTTCATTCTCTCATCTGCTATTTTAATTTCTTTCAGTATCATTCTTGTTGTGATTCTCATTTCCAGGTGATATCATAGATTCAGAAGAAGGATTAAATATTGATTGCTATAATACTTTTCGTTATTCCTTAGTTGTTGTTATAGAAACTGGTTTTATTCAAAGAACATATAGGAACAATATTGCACACATACTGTTTGTTGGTATTTCCTGTTGATTTTAGTTACAGATCGTATCATTGGTGCTTTCATCGAGTTACTTATGGCTGACAACCCAATAATGAAAGAGATACAAGGAGAATTGAAACGTGTTTCGGAGACTCTGGGTTTACTTCATGATCAATTTATGCAAATGGATCAACGATTTGATAGGATTGATAAGCATTTACAGGAGTTGCATCAGCTATTCCTGAAATCTCAGAATGACTCTCCAGTACAGCCTTCCACTTCAATTGTTTCCCATCCTCGCTCTATGTAGCTGGATTTTTCACGGTTCACTGGTGATGACGCAATGACTTGGTTGTACAAGGCTGAAAAGCTTTTCACATTATACAACACTCTTGATGAGCAGAAAGTGGTCATTGCGACTATTCATTTTGAAGGAAAAGTTTTATCGTGGTTTCAACTACTAGAAAAGGCACACCAAGTACCTGATTGGTTATCGTTGTCCACTGCCATTCAAATCTAATTTGGTCCATCTCAATTTGATAATCCTCGTTCAGATCTGTTCAAGCTAAAGCAATCCTCCACAGTGGCAGACTATTATGCTTCCTTCACTGAGTTAGCTAATCAATCATATGGGTTAGATGATTCTGTATTGCTTGATTGTTTTATTGGTGAATTGATACCTGAATTAAAGCATGAAGTGATATCCCGAGCCCCTCACTCATTACTTCAGGCTGTGTCATTTGCTAAAAACTCTTTGAGAAAAAATTTCACCCATCATCCCTAGCTCCTAAACACAAATTTCCTTACATCCCAGCCAAATCACTTACACAAAATACTTCTAAACTTTCATTAACAGCGAACACAAACCCACCTATAAACACAAACCCACCTATATACACAAACCCACCTATAAACACAAACCCACCACCATTACTTCCCACACCACCAAAACCCAACAACATCAAGTGTTTAACCCCAGCTGACATTCAATTCCATCGAGGAAAGGGGATTTGTTTTACTTGTGATGAGAAGTATTCCCCTACTCATCAGTGTGCTAATAAACATTATTTCTTATTCCAATATGAGGATGAAATACCCCCGAAGCCAGACCCAAATGTATAGAGCCAGCAGATTGTCCAAAATCAGTCTAAGGAATTTGATCAGACACCTCATTTATCATACAATGCCATGAAAAGTACTACGGTGAGAGGCACGATTAGATTCATAGGATTTATCCAGGGCCATAAGATTCAAATCCTTATTGATGGAGGGAGTTCTGATAATTTCATCCAACCTAGAGTGGCTAAATTTCTACACCTACCCATCTGTCAGACCCCACGATTAAAAGTGTTGGTGGGCAATGGAGAGCAATTGGAATGTGAAGGTGAAGTCCAGAATATCCCAGTCCAAATCCAGGGTCATTCTTTGTATATTTCAGCCTATGTTCTACCTATCATTGCGGCTGAATTGGTTTTTGCAAGTTAATGATTGGCAACTTTGGATACTCATTTAGTGAATTATAAAGAACGCTTCCTCACTTTTTACATCAATGGAGAACTTATCACTTTACATGTAGAGACCTCAAATCTGCCTAGCCTAGCTCAGTTTCATCAACTTACCTGCTTACAAGCCACAAACTCTATAGTAGAATTATATGCCATTAAAATTCAAAAACATGAAGTGTCAACCCACCATTTGTTGGAATTGCCAACATCCATGGAGCCTGAATTGACTATGACTATACATCAATACAAGAATGTTTTTGAGAAGCCTCTCATGGGTTACCACCAATACGGTCTCATGACCATACCATCCCATTGATGCGTGGTAGTGTCCTTATGAAAGTTCGACCTTATCGTTATCCTCATAGTCATAAAATTGAGATTGAACATATTAATGTTGAAATGTTATCAGAGGGTATCATACAACCTAGTTCAAGTCCATTCTCCTCACTCGTGCTACTTGTCAAAAAGAAAGCTGCAACATGGCGTTTTTGCACCAATTATAGGGCCCTTAATGCAATCACTATTAAAGATTCTTTTTCTATGCCCACAGTAGATGAATTACTTGATGAATTGTTTGGAGCACAATATTTCTCAAAGTTGGATTTACGTTCAGGGTATCATCAGATTCTTGTTTCTCCGGAGTATTGCTACAAGATAGCTTTTCACACGCACCAAGGGTTGTATAAATGGCTAGTAATGCCATTTGGCTTGAGTAACGCACTTGCCACTTTTCAAGCCTTAATGAATTCAGTTTTTGCAGAATTTTTACGCAAATTTCTCCTTATTTTCTTTGATGACATTTTAATCTATAGTATAACATGGAATGCACATATCCAACACCTTTCTTTGGTTTTAAACACCATGCAAAGACATTCCTTATTTGCCAAACTCTCCAAATGCTCTTTTGGCCAAACCCAAATTGATTATTTGGGACATGTTGTATCACGGGATGGAGTCAAAGTTGATGAAACCAAGATACAAGCAATTAAACAAAGGGCTTTACCAACTTCAATTAAGCAACTGCGAGCTTTTTTGGGGTTAGCAATTTACTATCGCAAGTTTATCAAGAATTTTACCATGTTGGTTGCCCCTCTCACTGATTTGCTAAAGAAAGATGCTTTTCATTGGTCTACAAATTCTCAATAGGCATTTGATTCAACACTTACTCACGCACCTGTGTTGACACTTCCTAATTTTGTCAAACCTTTTATCCCTGTTACTTTACTCAATGATGACAAAGGACCGATACTTCAACCATCAATTATATTGGACATACGCAAGATTAAAAGAAATGGTGCTTGGTTGTCAGAGGTACTAATTTAATAGAAACAATTGTCTGGGAAGAAGCTACAAGGGAAGGGAAGCATGAAATTCAACGACTTTATCGTCACTTTGACCTTGAGGACAAGGTCAATTTCAATGGAGGAGGTATATTGATACAAATAATAATATAATGGGGCCCAAAAATAAAAATTCACAGATCATGGAAAACGTGAAGAGGAACACTAGAATGGGCCGTTGGCCCAAGTGGCTAGAGAATTATACATGCTGAAGGGCAGGAGAAGAGACCGGGTGTGGAATGTGAGTTCTCCTTTTCTCTGTTACTGAGTTCTTAATTCTCTCATATGTTATTCTAATTTCTTTCAGCATCATTGCTTATTATGATTCTCATTTCCAGGTGATATCAAAGATTCAAAAAAAAGATCAAATACTGATTGCTATAATATTTTTCGTTATTCCTTAGTTGATGTTATAGAAACTGGTTTTATTCAAAGAACATATACGAACAATATTACACACATATTGTTTGTTGGTATTTCCTATTGATTTTAGATACAGATTGTATCAATATGATACGGTAAAATTAAATTAAAATAAAATCAAATAATAAAATAATATGAATAATGATATTTTAAAGATAACTTAAGCAAGTATATAAGAACATCCATAATGTCTAATAAAAGCATAAGCTTGACATTTGAAAAAAATATTTCCATTATTTTTTTTAACTTGGTGAATAAATTATTATTTAATATGTCCTCGTAATAGTCACAGTAAAAGAAATTCATTTTATAATCTACCCTTTATAAGTTTTAAAATTTACAAATTATATCCATCTACATCTAGAAGTTAAACTCGTCAGTTACATTTATAAAGATATATTTACATAAAAGTAATTTACTAAATTATACACTATCATAAAAACAATAAAAAATAAAATTTAAGTTGAATTAGATTTAATTAATTAATTTACACACTTTCACCCAAAGAGTGAGCTATGTACATAAACTTAAATTCAATCACTTTGTTTTGATACAAATTTTTATTCTATTTCTTTTCATATTTTATGATTCCCATATTTAATGTTATAT
>Ga0123340_1004541_pt1 | contig 13178 bp, 7 predicted proteins | sample SirMexnodulemix_FD_89961 | JGI IMG/M metagenome (GOLD analysis project Ga0123340, IMG submission 89961) | Root nodule microbial communities of legume samples collected from Mexico - Siratro Mexico nodule mix | ecosystem: Host-associated > Plants > Roots > Nodule | place: Mexico: Nepantla... | reverse complement strand
TACCCCCCTCCCCCCCCCCCCCCCCCCCCCCCCAAAAACCACAAAACAAAAAAAATAAAAAAAAAAAAAAAAAAAACACCACCCAAAAAAAAAAAAAAAAAAAAAAAAAAAAAAAAACAGATCCAATTTTCTTCTATACTGTAATACAACCAATTCAATTTGTTTTTTTCTTTCTCTTAATTCATAGTAGAACATTGAGTGAGTGAGGTACCACGCCATTGCTGGTGGAGACGCCCTTAGCCGATTCCTCCTCCTCGGCGTCGCGCCTCTTCTTGTGGCCAATGCTTCCCGGGCCGAAGTCCGGAAGCCCGTGTCCGAAATGAGCCCTACTGAGGCCCAACGCGGCAGCGGCGTCTGGCGCGTTGGGCGGCGGGAAGTGCCAGATCTCTGAGAGGTTGTAGGAGGCTGTGTTGGCGGCGGCGGCGGCGGCGTTGATTATCGCTGGCGGATCCATTAGGTGAAGAAAGTGTCAGTGAGGAGGGAAGAAGAGTGGCATTGAAGAGAAGGTTTAAGGATTTGGGATTTGGGATTGTGATCTCCTTGGAGAGTGGAGGGTTGTGCGCAGAGTGTGTGGCTAGTCTGAGAGAAGAAGCAATGTTTCTTCTCTTTCCACCATTACTCTCACTCCTCACTCACCTCGGGACTACCAAACCCAACTCACTTCCTTCCACAACTCACTCTTCTTTTTCTTTTCTTTTTTTCTTTCCCCCCTTTTCTATATATTCTTCTCATCTAATCTCATCCATTCAAATTTTCTAACATTTTTATACTTTTTTTTATGCAGATCAAAATCTAATAATATATATTTTTCAAAATATCCTAATCTTGATACTTAACATCATTGTATATGATTGATGAAAAAGTTTTTGAAATAAAGTATAATGAGTATTTTGATTGGTGAACCTGAAAGAAAGGAGTCTGCTTAAGTAACTTAAGATTTGATTAATTATGATAATGAGAATGGATTAGTAGGTAATTAAGACCCACTCTTTAATCCACTTTGTTTTCTGAGGTTGGGTCACCCAATTAATGTTTTGAAGTATGTTGTACCCTCCATGTTCCCCTTCTGTGTAATAATTGATGGTCCCATCTCATAATTCACAATTCTCATGCAAGTTATCATAAATCATATCAGAACAAAAAGTGTAAATCATTAGGGGAAAATTAATGTTTAGTGTGAATGATTAACTTTTTATTAATGACCGTGTGGATACTAATTTACTATGCATAAAAAAAGGAATTAAAATATTATTTGGAATATTTTCAAATATCGTTTATCACGCAAAAACTCGTACCAACCAGTGTGATTGGGATTTTGCCATGCACAGAGACGGCGTCGTTTCACGTGGAGATTCTGGTAGGTATAAATTGATGGAGAATTTGAAATGCGGTGAAGAAAAGGAGTGATGGAATTGCTGAAGCTTTCGAAGTTGAAGCTCCAACTTCAAGCTCTCGTCGCCGAAGTTCGAGATCTCAGGGTAACGATATCCGTCTCCAAAGCCAATCGCCAATTCGTCATGGCCGTTTCCTCTTCCGCTAACCTTCGCACTTTCAGGATCGGGAACGCTCCGCTACCGAGCAGCACCACCTTCTTTTCCAGGTTTTCGATTCCCTTCAATTAGGTCAATTCTCTTCTTCACGTAATTTTACTATGCTTATTCGGTTTGCCACGTTCGGGAGCAGAAGCTGAAGCAGAACGAGGAAGAGTGTGGCAGAAAGGTACAGGAATTGCAGGGCGAGTTGGCTTCTGTCAGAGAGGAGCGTCAGAAACTGGAGAGAAAGGTTTAGGAGGATTTAATGTTGGTGGTTTTTTCTACAAAGAAAAGGAACGTTAAGTGGTTTGTGTTCCAATGCAGGTAAATTATCTAGAGAACGATAATGTGCTGCTTGAGAACAAGCAGAAAGAGTTGAAGGGAACGCTGAATAATTTGCTTCAGTCTAGGGAAAGCTTCGTGCATGCTTACGAGGTTATCTTATTGTTTGTGATTGGCGCTTTTGTTGCCTTTTATACACACACGTACATATATAAGTTAGAGTTATTCAATGCTGGTGAGTGATGCTATATCTCCCTACAATATCTTATTTATAAAGAAAAAGTTAAATGAGAAAAATACATAAAATGTCTTCAAGATATGAAAAACATTCAATACTTTTTTTATGTAACTAATAGGAGGATTAGTAAGAAGTTGTTGCAGAAAAAGTTAGAGTTATTTAATGCTAATTTCTAAATGATGGCAGGAAGAGAAGTCTGTTCTTTCTCTCATTTAATTTTTTTAACTACCTTTTATTGTTCGATAAATAAAGTTCTGAATTTGAGCATTACTGAAATCGCTGAGGTTATTTATGTGGATTTTTTTTTTCAGATAATACAATCAAATTTGATCCAATTAATATGTTTAACCTGATAGACCCCATCCCTCTGAAAGTAAAAAAAGAAAACGCGCACAAACAGACACGCTTGGTTAGCTTGAAAGGAAATTAATTTTTACTTTTACTATAGCATTCTTGAATCTTCCAAAAGGGTCACAGCTGGAAGCTTTGGGCCTTTTATTTTGTTTCCTATAATATGTTATTGTTCCTAATCAACATGTTTGAGCATAACTGAAACTTTTCTGTATCCGGGGGACGAGGGAGCAAGAGTAGGGGTAATATGTAGAAACCATAAGATTTGGAACTTCGATTGTGGTTGTTGTTGTGATACTACCAACGCAATGAACACTCCTAGTTCATGCGGAAACTAATCAATGTTGGAACTTTAAACTCTCATAGTATGGACTGCTATTGATTGTGTGCTTGGGTTCGAAATAATGGGTTATGCAGGAATCTACTTCTAAGATGAAACGTTCGATTGAAGCCAAAGATAGGATGCTCAGTGTCCTTTCAGAGAAGATAAGTTCTTGTCTAGCATTATTTGATTCAATAGCAAAGGAGGTATTTTGTATCAAGCAAGTTCTGGATAAAGTCCAGAACATTGTCAATGATAGAGAGGAAGTTGGTAAGTAATTTCCTAACTTGTACTGACTCCAAACTATGCTCAGGAGTCAGGTGTGGATATTCATGCAAGCAATTGGTGTTTAATTGCTTATTTTATGTTTGCATTTCTTTTTTTTCAGTGACCAACTTGAAAAACAAAATGGATTGGGTCTCTGCATTTGAAAAAACATTTGTTGGTAATTTAGAAATCCCATTTCAAAACATATTAGTACTTAGTTGTTAGTATGATAGTATTAATATATGTATGTGTGTGTATAATATGTGGCGCAACATACCATCTAAGTTTTATCAACTCAAAAAATCTTCCTTTGGGTTGTAGAAAATATCTCTGATCTAAGAAAAAAAGTGGAAAACAATGAGGCTGAATTAAGAAGGAAGGATAGAATCATCTCAGAGCTTGAAGCAAAGCTGGATGTGGCAAAAGTTGGCAACCATAACCAAGCTCAAATGGAAGATATATCCATATCTTCAATAGTTATATCTGTATCAAATACCATAAAACTTATTTGTACTTTCATCTATTCATGCATTTTCAATATTTTCTTAACCAGCCCCACGTTCAGAAAACTTTATCTGCAAAGGATACAGAGATACAAAATTTAGTTTCTGACAAAGAGGTTTAATATTTTATTTCGTCATTATGTCAATGACTTCTGGTTGAGAGGTCCCTATGAGTTCTAAACATTTTTTAAAATAATTCAAAGGTTTTACATTACGAAGTTGGAAGCTTAAGACTCATCTTACAGAGGATTCAGGATACCGTTACAAATATGAATGAGGAGGTAAAGGGAATTTTTAAACTTTATCTATTGCAAATTTCAAAGGTATACTAGGAGAAAATATCACCATGTTTATGGCACTGTAAGCACTATTTTGCAATTCGAATTTTTTCCCTTGCAATTTGTTGTGGAGAGTCTATGTGTTTCTGTTGCAATGGATAGTTGTAAATTTCTTCATCTGCTTTGTAAATTATGGTTGTCTGAATCGTCGGTTTCGCAATATAATTCTCATTGCATTGTTTTTACACACCATCCAAGGAGCATATTCTACTTTATTTCTGGTTATATGATTATCAAGTAAAATCTAATCTAAGATGCTTATTTTTATTCCAGGACAAAAGGTTATTCTCATCAATTTTGCAAAAAAAAGAAGAAATTGCAATGGATACGAAGATTGTAGATAACATGTAAGATTAATTTATTTAATGGTACATCTTTTAACTTTTAGAATTTACTGTCTGATATAGGCTTAATACAGTGCTCTGTTGGAGATAGACATGTCTATTTTAGACTCCTGGTTCAATGTGATCATTGTCCATTCTAGTACACACGCAAAAGATAATGAATAAGTAAAAGATATTGACCTTAAGTTCATTTCTAGATTTATAGATGAACAGTTCAATTATTTCATTCTTATTAAATAATAATATCGCTTACCTAGGATTGAAGATGTTCAAAACAATAAAGACAGGGCTCAAGAACCTACTTGATTGCACTCTAAAAGGCACAACATTTTTAGACCTTCATTTTTTTTTTTTTTTACATGAGGAAGAATAACTTTGAAGTTTGAACTGTGGCAGTAAAAAGAGGAAAACCCATATTTCTTGAAGAAGATTTTTTTTGTACTTCTCGACTTTATTGTGAGTAATTGTTCGGTTAGCCTGGTTCACAAATAACTAAAGCACCACCAAATTGCAGATTTCTCAATTGATCTGTGAATGAAAATTCTTTGGCTGTTCGTTTAAGATTGGTTGCGTATTCTTGAACATTTCGAAATGAACAGCATCTATGTGCTGAAGATATGTAGCGAATGCAGATTGACAAAATATCACTGAATAAATAAATACAAGGTGAGGCTTCTATAATCCATAAATCTCGTGAAGGAGGAAAGAAAAGAAATAGAAAAGTTACAATGACTGTGATTAGAAAACCATTGAAATAGAACCTTCACAATGAGGTTAGAAAGGTAATTTAATGACTTCATTGTATATGAGCTATCAGAAGAAGACCAGTCAACTTCAACACAAGAACCAGCCAAAATCCATAAATTTGGTGTACCTACAAAAGCTTCTAATAATATCTAGGATATAATATGCTACCTGATGAACTATTTTATGCCTTTCTTATCACTTGGAGCTGAAGCCTGTGTAGGTTATATATATGCTGCCATATACTGTACATGGTGAATATATCGAGAACATCTTTTCCTCTCTAATATTTCTTATCTGTCTCCTTTCTCTTGTGTATATTTTTCTTATGGTATCGAAGCTGGTAGCTTTGCTATTCTATCTTCCCAAATCACTTTGTCCTCCATGTCAAGCTGTCCAAGACCCTAGTCAAAATCCTTGAAGACCTTATTGTAACTCTAGAAAGTTCCTGTTTTGTCATTGTCACCTGCACTAACCGAATATAATTTTCATTCCTAGTCAGGAACTATCCAAATGGTTCTCATTTCTTAAATCATAATGGGATTCCTCATTAGAACCATTCTTGTCCTTGCATGCATACTTCTCGTTGGAACACTACAATACACTAGTCATATTTTGGTTGATAAACTCTTTATCACCATCCATTTCTCAAAGTGTTCTCTATTTCGATTTTGTAGCTAAAGTTTGGAAATATTTGAGGGAATGTTTTTCCAAGAGTTATCTCCTATGAATCACAGAGCTCCAAGAAGGAGTTTATTGTCTCGAACAAGGAACATAGATAGTTGAGAACCAGTTTGAAACCAAATTTAAGTTGCATCTGATTTGACAATGGACCTACATTTTTCCTGGAAGATTTCTTTTCACCCAAAAGCATTTTACATCAAATGTGTTGTGTTGCAACACCCTAACAAAATGGAAGAGTTGAACATAGGCATCAACATATCCTAAATGCGGCAAGAACTCTCATGTTTCAATCTCACATTCCTAGTCACTTATGGTCATATGCTATTAAAATGTTTATTTAATAAGCTAGGTTCCATCTCCCCTTAATTGAATAAAACCCCATTTGAACTCTTACATGATAAACTACCAGATTTTCTCCTGCTTAAAGTTTTTGGTTCATTAGGTCATGCTTCCACAAATGATGAACACCTTCACAAGTTTGATCCACTCTCTTGACGTGGGGCTTTTATGGGTTTTCAAAATGGAACAAAAGGTTATGCTATTATTCATTTGGATAACAAAGAAATTTTCATTTCCGGACACAGTTTTTCGTTAAATGCATTTCCCTTTCATCTCAAAGTATTTTCCACCTAATGGCACAAATTTGCTACCCATTGGGCCAACCATTTTACCCAATGCACCTTCTTTTAGTCGATCCTATGATGAACAAACTCCTGACCTCACTAATCTCACAATTGGTCCATTCATTTATACACTCGTAAACAACAACTCAATGAAGGCTTGTCCATTTCTCACCTGCAACGTCACCAGACCTTCCCAAGACCAACAGTCCTCAGTAGATCCAGTTCCAATGGCACAACCAACATTTTGTTGCTCCACTCGAGAACACAAAGTTGTCCTTCACATTTCTTTGAGTTCCTATGTCAGTTTTACAAACCAATCATCACCTAGATATTCCTATCCTCTTAACTCTATTCTTGCATATTCTCATCTTTCTCCCTCACATCACCATTACCTTATGTGTTTGTCATTTAAATCTGAACCTGTCAGTTACTAGGATGCTCTCCAGCATCAATGTTGGTGAGACGCCATGAAAGCTAAAATTAAAACGCATTAGTATTGAACTGGACTTGGAATGTTGTGGATACTCCTCATATTCACCCAATCAAATGTAAATGGGTATATAAGATCAAATGCTGACGTGATGGTAGTGTGGAGCAATCCAAAGCCCGTTTTGATGCAAAGGATTTCACTTAGATTGAAGGAGTTGATTATTTGAGACATTTTCTCATGTTGTAAAAATGGGTACCATTAGATTCATTCTTGCTTTGGTTTCTATTAATCAGTATCATCTCCAACAACTTGATGTCACAAATTTTCTCCATTAGGAGTTGTAAGAAGATGTATAGGTGTCCTTACCCTTTGGTGTTGCTAGATCTCGTCCCAATCAATTCTGCAAGCTTCTATGTGGCTTGAAGCAAGCTAGTCGGGAACGATATGACAAATTGTTTGTTTTACATTTTGACTCGAATAAAAGAAAACTTATGCAGATCACAGTCTTTTCATCAAATGTGATCAATCTAATTTCACTACTCTGATGTCAATGTCGATGACATTGTCGTGATTGGTAACTCCATTACTGAATTGACTAATATCAATCATATTCTTCATTCCCACTTTCGATAAAAGATCTTGGTATGTTGAAATATTTTTTGGGATTCGAAGTTGCTTACTCTGCCTTAGGTATCTCTATATGTTACAAAAATATTGTGACATTCTTAATGATTCTGGTTTATTGAGGTCCAAGCCGGCCTCTACACGATAGCTCTCTTTGACTACAACAAGAATCAATTTATTTGTTGTCAGATCATTTGCCATATTGTCGGTTGGTTGCCTTATCTATCTCACCAATTCACAACCTGACATTGCCTTTGCTTCACAATAGCTGAGAGTCAATTCATGTCTCAACTCAGTGTTGCTCATATTTGTGCTTCCAACAAAGTCTTACGCTATCTAAAAGGATGCATAGGAAAATGATTGTTCTACAGTCAAACCTCTTGTCCAATTAATCATGTTGCTTTTAGCGTTGTCGACTGTGCCACTTCTGTACATACACACAAATCTGTTACCAGATACTGTTTATTACATGGGAATTCATTAATTTCATGGAAAGCAAAGAAACAAAACACTGTTTCTCATTTAGCTGCAGAAACCAATACTGTGGGCTTGCATCCACCGCTTGTGAGCTAAGATGGCTAAATTATCTTAATGATCTTCAAGTCACTTGTTGTTCTGTACCGTGACAACCTAAGTGCCATGCATATTGCTGTCAATCTACGAGTGAACCAAGCACTTATAAATCGATTGTCATATTTTATGGAAACAAGATTCAACAAGTCTGATGAAGTTAGTTCCTGTTTCTTCATTGCATCAATTGGTTGATATGTTCACTAAATCTCTTCCTCCAAACTTTTGTCAACAATCTATCCAAGCTTGAGTCAGTTGATGTTTTCTTACCTCCAGCTTATGAGGAGGTATCAAAAGCAGACCAGTCATCTTCAAGACTAGAACCAGCCTAAAATCCGTAAATCTGTTGCACCTACAAAAGCTTATAATAATATCTAGGATATGTTTAGAATGTGCTCTGAATATGCTACCCGCTGTACTATTTTTACCGAGCTGTTATGTTCTGTAACTCTTCATGCTTTTCTTATCATTAGGAGCTGTAGCCTCTGTAGGTTATTTATGTGCTGCCATAATGGTGAATATTTGCAATTATCTTTTTCTCTAGCAGTATCCGTCATTAGATATTACAATTTATAGGTACAAACAATCTCATGTTTGAAATATTCTTCCATTTTTTGCCTGATCTTATCTCGTTCCTCCCCCTTTCTTCTAAATTGACTGTGAACAGTTGATGTTTTGAAATGAAGCTTTATTTTATTCAATACTTGTTATTCATCAGCAATTTATTTCAGGCAATGAGCACAATCGCAATTTTGAAGAAAGTATGGTATGCATTTTTTTTATTGTGTAGCGGAAATGTTTTGGGCTGACGATGGATTGAGACCAAATAAGCAACAGAAGGATTAATTAAATAGCCAACTGCGTCTCTGAAAACTGGTAAATTGGAATGAGTTTCTTTCTGCTCATACAGGGTTTGTGAATTAATGGAAAATTTAAAGATGTGCTCATAAATAATTTAAGTTTTTGAGCCCTTCAAGTTGTTATTCAACCCCTTCTGCTAATGTCTGACCATATTCTTTGGTGTATTGGATAATTATGCAAGTGTTGATGTTCAGCAATGCAAATAGGTGAGTTACGGACCAATATTTGTTTACTCCGATATCCTATTTTGATTAAGTTGGATATTTAGTTAAAGGGGGGAGTAAGTATGAAAATTTGCATATAATGCCACTTGAAAATATGTATTTTATTCTCTCACTGTCGTTGGCATTGCTCACAATTTATGCTGTATTTGACGGAACAGGATAGTATGCACGTCGAAGCGCTCAACAGTTAATAATCAAACCGTTGCCTTTTTTTTAAAAAAATTTAGAAACTATACTTTAGAGTAAAATAAAATAGTTTTTAAGTCTCGGATGCTATGCAGTTGTAATATGATATATATATTATTGGAGTGTTCGACCTTCCATTTGGTAAGTGTAGTTTCCTTTGCCTTTTCGTTAGAATAATATATTTGTTGTTGAATAATTCTTCATATAGTTTGGAAATCCTACTTGTTGAATAAAGAAAGAATTTAATGTAGTTTATGTTTGAGGTATTAAATGTATATATGTTTAATTTAATGCTTAATTATTATAAAACAGTAAGAGGATTAGAAGGATGCTATATTATTACTTATTTAATTGCCACCCTTTCAGCCGGGATGAAGGGTTGACCTGCCTTGAATTTTGTAATCTTCATATTTTATTAGTTCGCAAACCATTTTCTGTGCGTACGATGAAGACATGGAAGTTTGAATTGAAGACCGTCCATTTTTTTTTTCATGTGCAAACCATTTTTTTTTATGAAGTAGTTAAGAGATTAAATTGTGCCAGTGGCCTCTTGTCCGTAACTCTTGTTGCCCTTTTGTTCTCGTGTCATTCTTATTTATATTATGAGAAAAAAAACTTTTTAATTGTATAATTTAGAATGCATTTTCAAATTTGAATACAATTTGTAAGTTAAAAATAACTTTTAGGTAATTTCTTTCGAAGGTACAATTTGAAAATCAAAAAAGTTTTTGAATTTCATAAATCTGGAAGTATTTTTACTTCTCAATTGTACAATCTAAAGATTTTTTTCATGAAAAAATAATTTTTGAATTTTATAAATTTAATTTTTCATATAAAAAATGAATTTTCGATCAAATAATTTAGATGTTATTTTTTCATAAACCAAAACGACAAAAAATTATGGGCCGCAAAAAGCAATTCCCATAAAGACTTCGTATAAACTACTTAAATTCCTCACTTATGGTTAGGTCCAGTGGAATTGGTGAATATGCAATTTTGTTTATACTCTCCAAACCAAGTTGAGAGGCATGCATATATAACTTAGATCTTTGTCCCCACATTACTATTTATTTTCCTTTCTTAAACCCTTAACAAAGAAAGACCTTTGCCTCAACAATTCTGGATTTTTTTCCCTCCTACTAAAGTTGAGTCTTTGGAATAAACTTAAACTGAACCATATGCACCTGATATATATAGTTTGTAGGGTGTTCTTGGTTCCTTGTTGACAAGTGATATTGTTTAGGTTTGGGGGTCCGTTAGGAGAAGCAGTAGGTTTAAAGTCTTCAACAGTACATTAAGAGGTACTCTGAGTCCTCTTTCCATGTGGTAATGGATAAGTACAATGCTACTCCTCACCAAAATCCACTCAGATATTTGTAAGGATTTTCCACTATCAAATACAGTTGTCCACTTGTTTTTTCCTTGTGAGCCCTTTTCTTTAGGACAAACTGTAATAAAGGACGTTCCCACCTCTCATTTATTTCCGCTGTTTCTAATACCATCTTTTTTATCAAAAGAGATTAATTTTTTAAGACCCAATTCCTCACTCTACTCCTTAATTTTAGTATTAAGGATATCACATATTCAATTACTTCCATACAAATTTACTCTAATTTAACAAAAACGGGAGGATAACTTCGAGATTCGAGCCAAACTTGTTTTCAGAAATTTTATACTTCGATAATCTCACCTTTGCCCTCGTCCTACACCATCGTATAAAAGGCAATAATAGTTTTAGTCCTTACCAAGGGTAAGTCAACAAGGACACTATACTATACAATAGCTTCCAAATTCCACTCAGAAGGCTACACAGTTTTACACTGTTGATTAATAATTTTTCGCATTTAATGTTAGTAATTATATACTTACATGTATATGTGACAAAACTTGAAATCTCACGCATCAGTTCTTGTGATACAGAGTTTGAAAATTCAAATGTTTGAGGCTCTCATCATTATTTTGTAACTTGATTGAGATCAGGAGAATTGGATACGTGCATGCATCGAGTCAAACCAATTAATGCAGAGAGTAATTAAATAATAACAGTAGTACAGTGCTCCTACATACATTTAAGAGCCACTTTTGGAAAGAGTGAGCAGAAACTAATGATGGGTGGCTGGTTGCCCAAGAAAGAATGGAATTGCAATTTACAATGCATTCTAACATTAACAAAAATTAATTTACCCAAAAGATTCCGATCAATGTAATAATCTGCTATAAATTACGTTTAGGATAAGAGTCCAGTGATAAAATAATATAATAATCAAATGCAGTTATTGTCTGCTAAACATACAAATGTAATAACATTTTTTTGTTTATAAAGGAGAGTTACTTCTAGAAAAAGCTCAAATCTTTTTAAGCAACTATTATTCTGACGTTAACACCATCAAATAATAAAGCTGTTTGAAGTAATTTAGTTAACTATTTATATTTTGGAAACATATACTTTGTAATTAAAACGATATGTTGAACATTTCTTAATTTTTGTGTCTTTTATATATGATAAAAAATAATTAAATGTGAAGTGTTTTATTCCCCATCCATCCAGAAAGAAAAAATGTTATTCCCCTTCGCAACTAACGTTTTGTCTCTGAGCCAATGCACGTTATAAGCATATTTTACCATTTCAACACGCTTTGTGATGAAAGAAAGAATAAATTCACTAATTTTTTAATATTAATGCATTAATCATCTTAATATTCTTTATAAAGATTAAGACCCCCAATTAAAACTTTTCACAGAGAACATTAACTTTGATGTCCACATTAAGGAATCAACTTCTTGTGGAAAGCTGAATAAAATGACCTAACAAAGCATGTACCTGACATTTTTAGTTAGCATAATCCTCCAGTTTTGACTGGACAAAAAAAAGAATCTAGCATAATCGTGTTATATTTTAAATGCATAAAATTTAGAAGTAATTTTTTTATAAAGATTTAAATGCAATTCTCCATTTTATCTTACTTCGGTATTTTTTTTAATACAAATCTACATAAATAAGTATAAATTAAATAGTTTGTTTGAAAAAATTGAAAACACATAGGTAATTTGCATTTAAAATTTGGTCCTATATAGTTATGGGAGAAGGCCGATAAATGTTTTTTAGAGAATTATTTAATAAATTTAAAACGGAAGGTTTGTGAAAAATGATATGTAGATTCAGTCTTAAGATTACTTTTTATGTATTTTCATAATTATTAATATCCATTTATTATTTTCTCAACCAATATTTTAAAAACACAATATAAATTCTATCATAAATTTTCGAAAGCTTGATATATTCTTTGTGGTGGTTTGGAGAAAATGTCATTAAGATTCTTCTTCTAGCCTCTTCTCTTTCTCACTCTTAAAGAAAACCAATTTCACGCCCTCAAATAAATTTGTGCTTACATATATTAAAGGACTTTTCTTCTTTTACAGATTAAGAAATTAGTTAAGAAACTTTATTTTAGAATATTATTTGCGTGTTCAAACTTCATCAAAAAGTAAGCTTAAGTTTAATTTTTCTTTATATTGAGCTGAAAGTTTAATTTCTTGTTGGATTTGGTTCTTAGAGGAATTGTTAAAAAAGAATAAAAAAAATTTGTCTCATTCTGTTTACATTTGCTTTGAATTAAAGGACCAAGAAAATATTCGTGTCAAAAGCCGTTATTTTCTCATATAAACTTTAGTTATCAATTTTATCGTTTAACTTTCTATTAAATTCAAATCCTCATCTTAACTGTCTTAGATTGGGACAATTTTCCTTTCAAGCCAAGTTTTTTCTTCATTTTTTTTTTTATATAAGAAAACTATACTTATCTTCCAAATCTTTGGATGAGGATTTTCATGGCTATGCCTTCATATATGCTTGTAGAATCTATATAATATATACTATTAAATGAAACGGATATAGATATTATAGTATTATATTCATAAAATTTTCATTATCTATCATTCTTTTTTTATTTAAATATTTTCTTAAAAAAATTCAAGTGACAATAAAGGATTTGGTGAGAAATATTAATAAGTGAAATATGATTTGAAGTTTAATTTAGTAGATTTATGTCTTTTAC
>Ga0123340_1004536_pt1 | contig 13180 bp, 7 predicted proteins | sample SirMexnodulemix_FD_89961 | JGI IMG/M metagenome (GOLD analysis project Ga0123340, IMG submission 89961) | Root nodule microbial communities of legume samples collected from Mexico - Siratro Mexico nodule mix | ecosystem: Host-associated > Plants > Roots > Nodule | place: Mexico: Nepantla... | reverse complement strand
TTGTAAAAGCTATAATCCTCTATCTATATAATAAGCCTGTAAGCTATATATTTACACAACACAAAAGCAGTGTAAAGGAAATTTTATTCTGCAGTTTTGCGATTATTAATTTCAATGTAATTGTTATCAATGAAGATATACCGAACAAGGTTAGCATGATGTTAAGACCTGGTAATTGGCTACAATATTTGAATAGGAAGTGGTCAACCTGACATAAGCAAATATGTGTTGTGGACCCAATCAGCTCCCTATCTAGCACCTTCTCTTCTCTTCCACCTTATTATATATACCTCAATACCACCTACCTAACCTTCACAATTTCTTCCTTCAACATTTCACAAACTAAACACAAAATCTTGCAATCTCAAATATACAACATGTCTTCCTTACGGCTTTCCATACCTAACCCTTTACATTCTTCTTCATGCTCTTCTTCTTTGAAGAGAATCAACTGTTCTATCAATGTCCCTAAACTACCTGGAGTCTCTTTTCCGAAAGTTCTAGCATCATCTAGGAGAAACATGGTTGAGGAATTTGGAAAATTCACGGTCACAGACAATTACAAATCCTCTTTTGCGGAAAAGAATGACACCAACAAAGTACTGCACGGTGATCTGTATAACACTACAAATTCTGAGGCCATTATTCAACTCTACGCAATCTTGGAGGCTGTGGCTGACAGAATTGAAATGCATACCAACGTTGGAGAACAACGCAACAATTGGAACACCCTCTTGTTAAACTCCATCAACATGCTAACGCTCACGGCCTCAACCATGGCTGGTGTTGCAGGCACGAGTAGTTGTGATGGTGCACCACTTTGGGCTCTTAAACTATCATCTGCTCTTTTGTTTTCTGCAGCCACCGGGATGCTACTTGCTACCAACAAAATTCAACCCTCACAACTTGCCGAGGAACAAAGAAATGCTGCAAGACTTTTTAAGCAGCTTCAGGCACAGATCCAAACCACAATTGCTGTTGGAAACCCCAGGGAAAGTGACGTGAGGGGTGCTGTGGAGAGGGTTTTGGCGTTGGACAAAGCTTATCCAATGCCCTTGTTAGGAGGAGCAATGCTTGAAAAGTTTCCTGAAAAGTTTAAACCTGCTAGATGGTGGCCACAAAGCGGATTGAACAACGAGAAAGCACAGATGAAGGTTAAGAACAATAATGGATGGAATGTGGAGTTGGAAGAGGAAATGAGGGAGGTTATTGAAGTGGTGAGGAGAAAAGACATGGAAGACTATGAGAGGTTGGGGAACATTGCACTGAAGATAAACAAGGGGTTAGCTATTTCAGCACCTTTGCTCACTGGAATTGCTGCATTAGGGTCTGTGTTATCAGGAGATGGATTCGTTCCTGTGCTGGCAGGGGCCTTGGCTACAGTGGTGAATTCTTTTGAGCATGGAGGGCAAGTTGGAATGGTGTTTGAAATGTACAGAAACTGTGGTGGATTTTTCCAGCTGTTGGAAGAGACAATTGAAGCCACACTTGAAGAGAAAGACTTGGAGAAAAGAGAAAATGGGGAGCTGTTTGAATTGAAGATGGCCTTGCAATTGGGAAGAAGCGTATCACAGCTGAGAGAACTTGCTTCAAAATCTGCTGCATGTCGTATGGAAGAGAGGGAGATAGATGAATTCGCCAGCAAACTCTTCTAAGATGAAACATTTTTTAATTTTTTTGTTTAATTATTTACATATCTTCATTTTTGAAATGTATATAGTGGATGTATATTGTGTAGTCATCTAATTAACATGCAAAAGTGAGAGGTTATAGTTGGATGAAAGTGTAATTTTTTGGGATAAGATTTGAGGTGTGGATACATATCTACATGGAATGATGCTTAGTTCACATTACTTTTAATTTTGCGTTCTCCTTTACATTCCTCGTAGGATATTAGATCACAAACCAGAAAAAATAAGGGAATTTATTATTTGAACGATTAATTAAGACTCGTTTACTAGGCCAGGCGTGCCAATGACAGCATAGATGGCCAACAATATTTTATTTCAATATATAGTAAATCATTGACTATTCAAGTTTTGAATAAATATCAACAGAAACCTACCCTTGCCAACAGAACCAACTTATTGAATTTGGAAAATGTCTTGTTGACAATTTCTTATATCAATTTATTATAAACGTTTTGTTGTCTCGTTTTATTGTCTCATCCTTCGATATTGGAATATATATGTATATATATTTGATTTGAGTAATTTTGATGACTTCCATATACAATACCTTGCTCGTCTGGTTTAAAAACAGATAAGTACGTAGTTTTTTAGTCTCCACACCATCCTTCAATATGATATAGTGTATCTGATCTAATAAATATGTGTTACCTGCATATCCTTTTCTTCATTCCCAATAAAACAAGTAATTAGATTCTCAAAAAGCTTGCGATTTTTCCAAAATAATTAATTAAAACCTTCGTTAAGAAATTCTGATCGGACGTTGAACATTGCTTTTATTCAGATACACTGGTGGTAGGTGAACTTGTGAGTCTCGTGTTTGCATCTTATATATATGTTGTTTATTTATTTTTGCAGTATCCTTCATTTGCATAGATTTCGTTTTAATTTTAATCAACTATTAAGTTGACTATAAAGAGAATAAATAAATAAAACGTTTAAAAGTAAAATACGACGTCACTATACCGTCATTGATTTTAATATGTGAAAGCATACGTACAAGATAACTTATTTGCCATGGGCCGTTTAACTTTTAAAATAGTATTATTCCTATGATACTTTTTCATAAAAAATAAAATAAAATTACAGACTCACTTTTTCCTCCATGTGTCTCCACATTGTTATCTAAGTTTTCCCTTCTCTCGTGTGTAAAAATTTGTCAAACTTTGTTGTCGAATTTAGAGAGGCTACCGAACTCAAACTTTGATGTAGTTGACACTTTTATCGTCAGGTGTGACATAAAATAAACTAACCTTGGATAACAAACAAGTTGTTTTATAATATATGATCTTGCGAACCACGAAGTTCAACTCTCGATTTTGCAAAACAACTACGTCGTAAAGGAGACCGAGGCAATCCGAGTAGGAGACGCTTTAGTTTGAACAAAATGGAACCAAAATCATAGATCAAAAAAGTCAAAGCCCATATCATCCAGTCAACAGTTTCCACGTCTGACCCCTTCTTTTCATCCTCCTGTTCACACATAAACTCCTATATATATTACAACCCTTCGCCACCAACAACATCAAATCAAATCCACAACATTAGATCTAAAAGCACTATCATGGCTTCATTAAAACTTTCATCTTTGCTTTCTAACTCCTTTTGCTCAACATCACCATCAAGAATAAAATCCTCTATCCACCTCCCAGAAAAACTTTCTATACCTCTTTCTGTGCCACCAAACCCAAAACCAAGTAGAAAACTCTTTGAAGAGCTAAACGGTTTCTCCCACACAATCCCAATACTCAAAGACAATTCCGGCAACAACTCCACCACCACCTCCACAACCTCAAAAGCCACCATGATTCAGCTCTACGCAATTCTCGAAGCCGTCGCCGACAGAGTGGAGATGCATCGCAACATAGGTGACCAACGTGACAACTGGAACACCCTTCTCTTGAACTCCGTCAACATGCTCACACTCACCGCCTCCGCCATGGTCGGCCTTGCCGCCTCCATCGGCGGCGGCGGGGCGCCGCTGTTGGCTCTCAAAATGTCCTCCACGCTCTTGTTCTCCGCCTCCACGGGGATGTTGATGGTCATGAACAAAATACAGCCCTCACAGCTTGCCGAGGAGCAAAGAAATGCTACGAGGTTGTTCAAGCAGCTCCAGTCCCACATCGAAACAACGATAGCCATTGGAAACCCTACCGAGGAAGACGTGAAGGAGGCGATGGCGAGAGTTTTGGCCCTAGACAAAGCGTACCCACTTCCTTTGTTAGGAGCCATGCTTGAAAAATTCCCTAAGAAGTTTGAGCCAGCAGTGTGGTGGCCTTCAACAACGAAAAGAATGAACAGCTCAAAATACCACGAAGCAAAACAACAAGGGAAGAACAACGGGTGGAATAAGGGGTTGGAAATGGAGCTTAGGAATGTTTTGGAAGTGGTGAAAGAGAAGGACATGAAGGACTATGAGAGGTTAGGAAACTTGGTGTTGAAGATCAACAAGAGTTTGGCCATTGCAGGGCCTTTACTCACTGGCATTGCCGCTGTGGGATCAGCATGTGTGACGGAAGGTTCATCATGGGCAGCTATGGTGGCAGTTATAGGAGGGGCATTAGCAACAACTGTTAATGCTTTCGAGCATGGAGGTCAAGTGGGGATGGTGTCTGAAATGTATAGAAACTGCGGTGGATTTTTCAAACAGTTAGAGAACTCGATCGACGACACGATGGAGGAAGATGAGGATCAAAGGGAGAACGGGGAGCTGTTTGAAATGAAGTTGGCTTTGAAACTGGGAAGGAGTTTGTCACAGCTCAGAGATCTTGCAAGAAAATCTGCTTATTCTCGGGTAGAGGGAACAACAACCGATGAATTCGCTAGCAAACTCTTCTAACTTTTTTTCTTGTAATATAGTTAGCTAACAATTACTCCATTCTTTTATTCAAATATTATAATATAGTGATTAGGAAAATACATTTTGAATTTGTAAAGAAAAAGAGAAAATAAAGGTTAACATAATAATTATCAGATATTAAAATTTATTGAGTATGAACATGATTCTCAATTTTTTTATTGTAGTTTAATTCTTTTTATCATGTAATATAATTCTGGCTGCTTTTGCGGACACGCGTACAGAGGAATTATTAGTATGCTCTGACTCACCATAATAAAGAGAGAGAAAATGTGTTGCAATTTTCTCGTCAAGTTATTACACCTCCCTTGTCATCTTGTACCTAATCAGCTACCACCGTGTGTAGACTTTTCAGTTTACTAGGGGAGACCATCATAAATGCAGAATTAGAACTTAAAATTTCTTAGTATTTTAAAGAAAGAATGTGACACTTGAAAATACACTAGTAATAGTCAAAGTGGTGTATGAAAAATGTGTAGTTTTAAGCATATTTGAGTCATAATATAATACATTCATCAGTACTTTTTTAGTTTGTTAATCTAAATTTCTAGATCGGGAAAAGTATTAAATCTTGTTTGGGTAAATTGTTCTCAACAATATTAATAAGAAAAAAGTATAAATTTTCATTAATTAAGATTAATTTATATATTTTATTAATCATAATATTATTATGGATTATTTATCGAATTTGAGTATATAAATTAATTTGTGTAAAATATTATATTTTTTTTCAAAAAAATTGTTGCAGTTTATACAAGGTTTTAAGTAAAGTTCTATAATGACGTAATTTTAAAATTTCATAATCAATTTAATTTTAATATAGTTTATCTAAAAAAAATATTAATAAGTAAGGTTTTCTGTAAATTTTAATATTGATTACCGTAAAAAAACACCATAATTAAAGCAAGTAAAAATATGTTCATCAAGAATGGTAATTGCATATTTTTTACAAAAAAATACAACCATTAAAAATTTTAATAAAGAAACCTTTTTGATTTTTTTTTTCTCTCATACAGAGAAACAATATAAAAGAAAAGAACTGATTTTGATGTTTTTTATTATGTGATTATAAAAAGAAAAAGAAAAAACAAGTATGTTTCTTTCATGGGAGAATTCTCCTCTCGCTTGTAGAGGAAGGAAATTGGAATGGAAAGTCAGATTTCTCAAATAACGGGAATGACTCCAATTTCCCGTGAAATAGTTTAATTGACATGCCTAGGATCATTTTTGTACATAGGAACCTTGGCTCCATGCATCTGAGGATGAACATCCAACATTTTGACCTGAATGAATTTGAACTACCAAATTAGAAGATTAGTGGGAAGGACACAGATAACTTCCATAAACGGAGAATTCTACAGAAGAGCAAGAGTAGTTTCTTTAATGTTCTTTAAAAAACAAGAGTGCTGCTAAATCGATTTCTTTTAGGAATACGAGATTGAACTTATCACATTAGATAGCAACCCTGTTAAATTTTGCATTTAACTAAATTTTACCCCCTACATACTGAGAAACAGAACAACTAGGCTATTAAAAAGTAGTAAAAACTTCAGAGAGAAGAAAACTTGTTCCCTAGTATCTATCTCTCAATCATTATCTTCTAAATACGGCAAAGCTAGACGATCGATCTTTTCAAGGAAATTACCAAAAAATAAAAACACAGCACATTACACGCATTAAAAACAGCAGTGCAGACAGAAGATTTTAAGATTAGGTTTTTTTAAGGAAAACTATAAAACCTAATCTTAAAAAGCCATTAGAAAAATAAAATAAAAACAGCATAATTTCAAAACACTGCAGCATATAGAAAAATGATACATTAAATACAAAAGCATAAGAAATTTGGAAAAGTAATACAGAAAGAAAAAAATGAAAGGATAGCACATATATACTCACAAACTCCAGTTCATTGGACCAGGCGTAAATCACACATAATGATCTATTTGATGATCAGAGGTGCAATTTCCCACTCTGGAACCTGCTTCACCTCCTTGGAATGAAAACCGAGGAATCCAAAATATAGTAATGTAGTTAGTACAGCATAATCATTGATAGCCTAAGTAAAGACAGACTTGTAACTAAGGCTTGTGATTTGTATTCTGAAATACTTGCCAACAGAATTTCTCAAAATGTTGTCACCTACAGTACTATAATCCATGACATTTTCATCGTGAGTCAAGAGAAAGAAGTAATAGGTTCCCTATATGAAATGCTATTACAAAATATACATCAAACAATATATTCATCCAAAATATGCATATACCCTTTGGACACCCCCTTTTCAATATATATCTTGTATTGTTCATGTTTACCAAAGCAATTTCATCCACCGAAACAATTGTTATGGTCATGGATTAAAGTATTGTCCATGACACAGGAGAAATTTTATTGACAAAAATCTCAGAATACAAATCACATGTGTTAACTACGAATTTATCTTTACATAAGCTACCAATGGCTTTACATAACCACAAGTGTTGTTATGGCTACTGTGTGGCTGATACCTGACTTCGAGAAAACAAGCATTCGCCATTTGGGTTTGTCTATGTGTTGTTGTTAAAGATTGGTGATGAGGAGAAGTGGTGTTCTATTGGTGGTATTGGAGAAGGGTTTTATAGACGAGAAATAAGTCTTCAAATTCTATAAAAATATTCTATTTGTTACTAATATAGAAAGTTACATAAATACTATTAAATAGTTTTAATACCCATTCAATCGCATTAAATCTCCGTTAAACTTTCACGTATTCAACAGATTTGTAATTCATTCATTGTTTTCCCCAAAGTTAGCACGTGGTTACTGACTTACTGTTACTGACTTACTGTTACAATTGACTGCTCCACGTGCTGATAACTTTCACCCCCTTTGGTGATTTTTCTTTTACATTTTTTTTTCAAAAAATAGATTACTTCTCTCCGTTGATTTTCTGTTTCTTCTTTTACTCAAGCCAGATATATAATCTGATGTGTGATTTTTCCATGAAGTTTTAACATTTTTTTATCAGTATGACACCTTAACATAAACCAACATATTATATTATCTTAGAAAAACCCGTGACTATATCAGTTTATGATCTAGGAAACCAAGAGAAATTCCTAACAAGAAAAAGAAACAATATTATCTTAGAAAAAGGAAATATGTGTAGTTTAATTTTTTAATTCGTGAGATGAGATATCATCTGTGTGGATTTTTCCATGAAAATTTAACATAAATAATATATTATTATGTTAGTATGTTATGGTCAAAACTTTTAGCAGAATTAATATGGATAATAACAACTGCAATTTCACTATGATACTCAAAGGAGCAGTAAAATAGTGAAAAGTAGGTACAAAATGAATTTGTAAGGATCACAATCCATTTCATAGAATACTAAAGGCAGTGTAAAAAATAACAAGCAATTTAGCCTTAGAGAAAGTGGTTACAGTCATCCTCAATAATTGGATCATGTTCCCTTTTATGGCACATACTCCAAATATTTCTTGTGAGACCTTCTTTCTGTATTTCCCTGGTTCACCTCCTCATTGTTAGGATCAAATGCTACCGGTCCAAGATTGTTTGCCATATATTCTCTCCTTTTAGCAAATTCTGTTGCCTTAGAACATTTCTCCCATGTGTCATTATTACTTATAAAACGGTAAAAGGAAAAATATGTTATTTAATTTTCCAACTCATGAAATATATTATTAAATATATGTGGATCTTACAGTAGAATGATTCACTTTCTCCCAAGTAATTTTTGTATTCTCGTGGCTTTCTAAATTTGATTTAACATAACACCTATTTTTGGGAGCTTAGTGATGCATAGTGACAACTAAAGTATATATAACTAGCCGACCAGTTTTAAATAGTAAGGTTCATCTGTTAGAACAGGAGCATCAAGTTTGTACAGTAGTCTGCATAGGTTGTAATATAACCTAGTTTGTTGCAAGCTTGAAATATTTTCCTATAGTGATCAATCCAAATTCTTAGTCTGGATATTGTGAATGCTGACATTAGTACCTGATTGGCCAGTACTTACTATAGAAAGCGTTATGGTTTTGTGGATGATATACAGCTGATATCACCTCAAAATAATAAAATGACATAAAAGAAATGAAATAGCTAACACAAGTCATGCAGTGAATACATGTGCACTTCGAATTCCGTAGATGTCATATTGACTTCAGTGTGGAAGTTCGTTGGAACAATGTCAGAAAATTTCAAGAAAACACTCAATTATCATACACATTGGAACGAGATTGAGTTATTAACGCAAGGCATTCTCCTTGTATTTGATGTTGTAGGACAATGGCATAGAAATTCACTACAACTTCCAGATTATAAGATAACCAGTTGAGTATTGGGAAGGTTCAAGGTGAAACCTCATAAGTAAATCAGGACGACTTATAGTATTTTGTTGGTACAAATGGCATCTTTGTAACAACTCCTTCATTAGACTTTCCTCGAATAATAATCTGTGCTTTGGTGCCTGCCTTGTGAAATCCTGATTTAACATATCCCATGGCAATGTTCTTCTTGAGGCAAGGGCTGAATCCGCCACTGGTGATCTCCCCAATGGTGTTCCCCCCTTCATCTTGAATCTCACTGTGGCTTCTAGGAGGAGGACCAGAAGAAAAGAAACCAACACGCCTGATCTTAGGACCTTCTTCAAGCTGTTTTAGTATAACATCGGCTCCTAGAAAACCCCCTTCTGCTCTCCTTCTCTTCCCTATGGCCCATGTCAGTCCTGCCTCAATAGGTGTAATGTGCTGTTCCAAGTCATTGCCATATAAACACAATCCAGCTTCAAGACGAAGACTATCTCGAGCACCTAATCCTGTCAGCCTTATCTTCCCTTCAGATTTTTCCAGAATTGCCTTGGCAAGATCCACTGCACTCTCAGAGGGAAGTGATATTTCAAATCCATCTTCCCCAGTATACCTGAAATTCTCAATAAAGAGTGTGTTATTATGCACAGTACTACCATTGGGATCAAGCCTTGTGCCATTAGATAACAACAGAAAAAGACTAACTGAAATTATCAAATTACACCCATTATATCATCAGTCACTAAATAACTGTATAAGGAAAGTTTTTTAACATTGATGAAGCGAAAGTGATACATACAAGAGAGAATTTCAGGTAGCATTACTACATCTCAGATGGGCTTTACAAGAAGAATTGCAAATGTTACTGAAAGAAAACCACATGAAAGCATACCCTGTCCTTGTGAGATAGCATTGCACACCATTGATGTCCAACACACGGAATTGCCCAAAGTACATCTTGCTTAAATCCTCTTTCGTCAGGTGTTCAAGAACTGAAGCAGCAAGGGGACCCTGCTACAAAGGAAATATTGGTTATTTGTTAATTTTAAAGTGAAGAACAGTTCATTAATTTAAAACTCCCTCGATTTAGTAGTCAATTTAAAAGAGAGCACACATTACCGTTTCAAGTTGAAATTTCACACGATCTTGTAATAGGAAAATTTTATGTGCCTTTCTCTTCATAAGTATTAAATAGGTGGGGCTTATAGCATATAAATATTAAGAGAGAGATGGACACCATTTTTTACACGACAAGGTAAGGGAAAGAGATAACGGAGCAGTATGGTGCAATGAGAAAACATCCAACTATGTACAGGGCAGGTGAGATGATAGTAGACTGAAGTAGTACTCTAAAAACTAACACCAAAATGGAGGTTGTTAACTCAATAGCAGCAAGCTCAAAGTGTGTGTCATGATGTAAATGTACAAGAGTGTGATAAGTGACCTGCAGCGCAAGAAGCGATCTTTCATCATGGATGTGCCATGACACATCACCACCTTTTGCTTTGAATGCCTTCATATGCCCCTCAATATGAGCCAGATCTTTATCCCTACACCCAGCATTCACAACCAAGTATATGTGGTCATCTTTCACCTTGGTAATCACTGAATCATCAATTGCCCCTCCTTTTTCATTTGTGAAGACAGTCAATGAACCAGCTCCAGGGGCAAGCCCAGCAACATCAGCAATAACAAGCTTTTCAAGGAATTGGACAGAGTCCTTTCCCTTGAGGCTTAGCCCGCACATATGAGAAACATCAAAAAGGCTACCATTCTCCCTACAGTTCAGGGTGGAGTCCATGATTGAGTCCTTATATTGAATTGGCATGCTCCATCCAGCAAATGGCACCATCTTCCCTCCATTAGCCACATGGAAATCATAGAGAACTGTCTTTTTCAGCTCCGCTTCATTGGCAAAATACCGACAAGCAACAGTCTTATCACCGTGGGCAAGACGGCGAGTGATTGATTGCCCAAGTTGCCACAAGCCCCCCCTCATTTTTCGTTATCTGAGGAATAAAAAAATTTCAATATCAAAATTATTTATCTACACACAGCATAACTTCTAGTAAATGCTACTTAATTAATTGGGGGGTCAAAGAAATTCATGTCATCTATTCATGTTACTCGCTAATCCCTCTTTCCAAAAGGGGCAAAATTTCCAGGTTAAAAATTAAACAAAACAAGTTGCTTGATGCCATTAAATCGAGATGTTGTCACAGTTATAGAAATTATCAAAACTTAGCAGAAACCAACAAAAGAGGCTAATGGCCACTGGCCAGATTCATAAGTGGTCTTACGAGAACAATAATTCCATTTCTTCACTTACACCAGAAATGGGCAAAGTTCATTTTCTCAGTCAATGAAATAAATTCCGTAAGATAATCGTAAGTAAAATTCCAAACATAAAGCGTCGTAGAAGACCTCTAGCAAACGCATTGTAGAAAGATATCAATGTGACGCCGCAAATAGACACAAAACATTTGATGATTACAAGAACAAACGAATTAAAAGATATTCTTATCACCAACAGCATTACATAACATAATACCCAACGCGGCCAGAAACTCGATGAGTTCAAATCTCTATTTAATGTCTAGATCCAAATTTCAATTCCAGATTCATCAGAATCATCACAAACTCAAGCAATCCAAAAAAAAATACAGATCACGGTATGCTACGTGAAGCAAAGACAAGTACATATGGGAACATGCAAGGATGGAAGAGAAAAAAGAAAGGTAAAGGCACTTACATGGTTTTCTTTGGTGTGTGAATCTCTTCAGAATGGTGGAAATCTGGGTGCACGAAAAGGCATCAGGAGTGTAAAACAGGAGGATCTGAAAAACAACATTTTTCTATATATATGTGATGGAATATACAAGGCTTGCTGATCTGCTGCAATTGGACGCGTTCGAATAAAGCAAAACAAAAAAATTAAAAATAAAAAATAAAATAGAATGGGGTTGGTGGGTGAGTGAGAGTGAGTGAATATGTTGAGCCCTAAGAATTGAGATACCCCATTATTAGTCAGTGGTAAGTACATAACCAGACACGAGTTTACCTTGTCTTGTTCTTTTCTTTTTTATACAGGTAATGTTCAAGTGTTGCGCAATCATAGTATACTTCTATGCACCTCAAGCATCCTATGGCCCCAGGATGCGAATTACCACGTGGTACTGTTTGTGCCTATGATCTTGTCCTAGGTTTACTGTACAGTGGGACCTACTTAACGTGGAAAATCTAAATACCCTGAAAGTTTGGATTATAGAATATAGATTCGTTCCAAAAAAGAAAAAGATTATGCATTCATACGTGAAATCTTAAAAGTAGGATCTAAGAATGAGTGTTAGCATCAATTTATAAGCAAATATCTTTTTATGAAAAATTGTTACTAAAATACCTTAAGAATTATGATGAAAATATATAAATATTTTCTATTTTTTATTTTTAATAAGTAAAATATAACCTTCTTTTATTTCTAATGATATCTACTTTAACTAATATAAAAGTAATTTTAGGAATTTGTAAAACAATTTTAGAGCATTATCTAATAAAAAATTATCATGCATGTGATTTTTAAAATAATTATTGCAAAAGATTATGTTTGAACTATTTTTCTATTAAAAAAATAAAAAAAATTAACATGTATAAGTTAATTTGTAAAAATTCTTTGACATAATTTATCTAAATATTTTTTTTCTAAATTATGCATAACTAGATTATGAAGAAGTTTATTTAATTTTTTTTCTTCTATAAAAATATTTATCAAAAAGTTCTTCTGATAACAAGTTACACAAACTCATCTCACATAACTTTTGCAATTGAATATAGCAATGTAAAAAAATGACTATTTTTTCTCTTATTTTCTATGTATAATTATTTATGTTACTTTTATAATATTATAAATTTGACATAGAATTATTTGAAATATAATCATCGATCATTATTGTCAATTTGATTCTTATAACAATGATCAATATAGTAACTCTAATATTAATATATATATATATATATATATATAAATATTTTTGGTTTTCTTTATTTATTTTTTATTTTTTATTTTTTTATCTATGTGCCTATTTTTTGGGTTTAGTAGGTGTAACACCCAAAAAAAATAAATTAATTATCAACATCTAATCTATCCAAAACAGTAGTTAAAACATAATGTATAATAAAGATATTTATATCGACCATTCACTAATATTGTATTTCAAAAGATTTCCTTCTTCATAGGAAATTAAAACATAACTAATTACATTTACACATATATACATATAAACAAAATAAGATTTTTGTTTTTCAAAAAGCTTTTAAGGCTGCAACTG
>Ga0123340_1004535_pt1 | contig 13180 bp, 4 predicted proteins | sample SirMexnodulemix_FD_89961 | JGI IMG/M metagenome (GOLD analysis project Ga0123340, IMG submission 89961) | Root nodule microbial communities of legume samples collected from Mexico - Siratro Mexico nodule mix | ecosystem: Host-associated > Plants > Roots > Nodule | place: Mexico: Nepantla... | reverse complement strand
TTTTTTTTTTTTTTTTTTTTATTTTTTTAAAATTTTTTTTTTTTATATTAAATATAAAGTCATAAAGTTTTAAGTTTTTTTTTTTTTTTTTCTTTTCTCTTCTTTTGCTTGCATGTGGTCTTTTGTAGGATGCACGTGTGACTTGATTAAAAAAAATGATATGTAGTTAGTTTAAGATTGTAGTAATATGTTTCTCTTGGTTTCTCTTCCTAAAAGTAAATTACAAACTTTGAACAACCTTAGTTGTTCCTCTTTTCAAACAGTAGATTCTTTAAAGAGTAAAACATTATTAGGTAAGAAAGATTAACTTTGATTTTAAATTAGGTCATGACAGTAGAGAATATATAGTAAACATAAATTGAATTTAAATGTTGATTATATTTTGATTTGTTAAAAAATTTGTTTAGTAGTAGGCTTGGTAGAAATTGGAATAGTTGAATTGTTTGAATTTAGTTCATATTAGTGAATTGTAGACAGGTTGAGTGAATAAAATTGAAATGTTATTTTCTGACACGGATTGAATGTTGGTAGCGATGACAGATATGTAGATTTTGAACTGTGTTAAGAGTATAAAACACAAAAATAGTTGTAAATGAATGGTGTTGAGTTTTTATACTTTTAAGTATTAAGTCTGTGAGATTGAACAGATGGTAATGACATTATTGAGAATGAAAATTGAGATAAATAAGAACAATGGGTGGGCAAGAGAAGTAGTATCCGAATAATTAGTGTTAATGCATGCTGTGGAACGTAGGTTCTAAGCTTTCTGAATTAAGCATCGCACCAAAGAAATGGTGGTTGCGATTGAAACTATTAATAGTTGCATCAGAAAAGGTTAGTTTCCGATTTCACTATTCTGGTTTAACCATTGCCATGCACCAATCAAGAAGCCTCTGCAAACTGCCACCACTATTATTCTAATTCAATGCCATGAAGATCATTGTTATGTATTCTTCTTCATCACAATATATTGTTTTCCCCTCCTTCATCATAGACCTAAGGCAACATATTCTAATCACTATCTCTCAATCTTCTTTAATTTATCATATTTTGTATTGGGTCAACACTGTATTTTATATGTACACAATCCCACTTGGCCTAGAATTTAAGCTAACAATATTTTATGCTCATAACCAAATTCTTTCCACATGCATAGATGCTGCCATTTCCCTTTGCCAAGGGTGGTGCATGTGTTAAATTTACTAAGTAGATTCAAGGGTGACCAAGACATTGTGAAAAATGACTTTATGCTAATAAAATATTCTAAAACTGAGATTTGAGTATTACTTAAAAACATGATATCAACTGTATATATTTTTAAATGACATTTTTTGTTTATACGATAATAAAAAAATATTTAATAATTATGCGTATTTATAGAAAAAAGGAAGAATCATATTTAAACTTTTTTCACTCTTAATATATTAATAATAGTTACAAAGACAAATATAGAAAAGTAAGATGAAAGAAGTTTAATAATAATGATGATACTATTAAGAAATGTTCTGATGAGAAACAAAATAATAACATTCTTATCAACCTTTTTTTTTTCTTGTTACTAAGATATAATTTGTGTAAATTTTTTTAAATAAAAATAGGACTTCTTATTATTTACCAAGTTTAATGTTGTAATTATTGTTGTTAGTGGTAATTTTTTAATCTTGTCATTGATATCAATCTTGTTCATTAATTTTTCTATAGTCAGTGAATTTTTATTTATTTATGTTTTCAATTCACAAAACTCAAAAACTAAATTTTGTAAACCTAATTTCTCTCCTATTTTCAACTTTTGATTATTTGTTTAATTTCACTCCTATTTTCCTGTAAAAAAAAATACATTGGTGACTTTAACAAAAATGAAATAATACAACTTGCCAAGATTCTTTTATTATAAAATTCAATACTTTTTTAATTGTGTCAGAATCGTGAATAAGTATAATTTTATTTTATTTTTAGATTTTCATAAGGTTGTCATTATTATTATTACTCTGTTGACAGATAAAAAGGTACAATCAGTCGTTTGTTTTTGACTGAGCATAAGGAAGCATTTGATGTTCCGTTGAGATGGCTGAATAGGCTCTTCCTCCTTCCGCAGTTCCCGGTCTCTATCAGTGTCCCCATTTTCAGCTAAGGTTTCAATCTCTTTCTCTTTCAGCTAAAGTTTCAAGCTTCAATTCAATGTCTGTACTTACTCGTAATGGGTCACCTAATCATTCTCTATCCATTAATTTCCTTTTCTTTTCCTTAAGAAAATTTATGCTTGATTTTTCTTGTGCTTCTTTCTTTATCTCTTCTCTTCTTGGTATGCTATTAATTTTATGAATGATCATCATCATCATCATCATTATTGTTCTTTTTATATTAATTAATATCAATATGAACATGATGTAATCCAATGACTTTTTCCCTTTTTCCTGTTACCTGTCTCCTTTGATGGGGTTTTTTTTGTTTTCCAAGAAGTTTTCTCAACTGGCTTTTCCTATGGTCATCATGGTTTGATTGATCAACTTGTGCTGAAAAGTCACGTGAAGTGTGTGCAAATGAAATAACAGGCAACTGTTGTAGAGAAGTTTTCCTTTTTTCATGACTCACGGGAAAAATTTTAATTTTTTTTGCTGCAATGTTTTGTTGAGTGGGGATTCTACCCTCCTTTTTCAAATGGGGTTCTTTTATTGTTGTGGGGGCACTCATGCATTATGTGTTTGATGCAGTTTGGTACTTTCAAAAAGTTGATTGGATGGGATTGACTTTCTATTTTGGTTCCTTGGCTGGTTTGGTTTCCTCCTACGACATTGCTACCCCAACCAAAGAAATTCAATGGCTGGGGTCTGTCTTCACTGGCATCTTCTTCTGTGTTGTTGTAAGTAAAATGAGTTTTTCGTCAATTTTTCAGTGTCTTTTATGTTGCAAATGCCTCTTATTATGTCTCTATTGTCCAAATTAGAATTTTGAAGGCTTGATAGAGGAGGAGAATGGAATATCATTTTATGAACATCACTAGGAAAAGAAGAAAAAAAGGAGGGAAGGGGTGGGGAGGGATTAAGAATATGCTTTTCCTTAAATTGATATAAGATGGCTGATGACGAAGATGAACATTGAATGTAGAAATATACGAGGGAATTGATATTTGACAATCATGCATGTTATTATCCAAAAGCAGGATCAGTTATGGCATATGAGATTAATGGAGTAGGAATCGCTATTAGTCTTTTAATACTAATGCTAAAGGTTTAGGATGCAACTTGAGGATTATACATCTTCATAATGATGTTATTTATTGGAATAGACTGATTTTATGTGGTCTATGGTGAAAAAGCAAAACAAGTGTTTCAATTGAATGGGAGGAGCTTGTATTCTTATGCGTTCTTTATGGTTGAGTTATTGGCAAAGGCTTTGTAGATACGGGGCCAAGTGGGTAATTTTGGGATAACCTTGGACTGTAGCTTCAACTGTTCTTATTCTGGTTAGGATAGAAACATTTCTTTCTTAAGTGCTCTGCTGGCTTCTCAATAGTTATGGTTCACTCATTATTTACTTGATATTACTCCCAGTATAGTTTTTCATAGATGATGACCTCACTCCTTTAACAACAATTCCAGAGAAAAATTGGATGCTTTACTTGTTAGCAAAAGATTTAATGCAAAAATAAGATGTATTGTCATTGTTGTCAAGTGTCAACATAACAACTGAGGATTATATTTAACATTAGGATTTAATGCCTTTCACTACCTCTGCATGATTTTGCTTTTCAGTATGTATTTTGAAATTATGTTGAGTGAGTTTATTACTTCATAGCTTTCATATCCAGTTGATTTTCACTTAATAACAATCTGCAAATGTCTTTGAAAGTGATTTCTGATTCACTATATCTTAGTCTAGGTAGAAATGAATTCTAACTATTTTTATTCTTTTTTGTAGCTCCATATCCTACAGTCTTTACCCTTTTGGTTATTCGAGAGTGTAAAAGTTTTAACTTTTAGATTTTTATACATTCATATAGTGTTTATTCATTACCTTTTCTAGTTGCTCTTGTTAAATATATATGGTCAGTTTTTGATGAATAGAGAAATAATACTAAAACATTTATAGTCTTGGAGATTATTATGTTTAACAGTTAGCTATTGAGAATTGATCCTTTCCTCAATTCCTTCTTGAAGGTGTATAGATTGACTGCTATTTTGAGTTCTCTATTGTTCGCGGGATATGGCAAATTGAGTCGTGTAGAGAAAATTGAATGGAATAACCGGTAAAATGAACTGTATAAAGATTTCTGTTTTAATTTTGTCCATAATTGAATTTTTATGTTAACTTTAAGACATTTTGCCTATGCAGGGGATTCTCGACAGTTCATGCTCTGTTTGTATCATTTGCATCATTTTACCTTGTGGTGTTATCAGACATCTTCAATAGGGATTCACAAGAAGAACTTGTTATTAATCGATCATCTACTTTCTCAAATTCGGTACTGGGGGTATGTTGAAGACAATACAAGCAAAATTTAACTCTTGATTTGTCAGATGTTGATTTTAAATTCTTTTTCATTCTAATTTCTAACTATATTTGGGCTAATATGATCATGATGCATGTGAGGGTATGGATAAAATGTACAGTTCCGCTTTTAATCTTCTTTAGGTACTAAGTACTAAATCATGCTGAAGCTAGATTTGTTGAAGTTATGCTTTTAAAACGAACCTGTGTCTTCTCTTATGGAGCATTCAGTTCTAGATTTTGTAGCTTTTATAACAAGTGCAAGAGGGACAAATCATTTTCTGTATGCTTTGAAACAAAAAAGACTCCTGCATGCTTGGTGCACCCCTCAGTTGTGCACTGTAAATATGGAAGTTAGTTTGACAAGTATCATTTTGAGTTCCATATTGATCTGATGCACATGCTGGTGGTGCATTTTTAATATTACTTCCATGTCGCTCTTCTTTTAATCTTTCTTTTTCTTCTTTTTTGATATTTTTATCTCTATTATTCTTATTGGTAACATTATTGTTTTGCTCTATAAGTAATGATTATCCTGTTGGCTTATTTGTGATATCATATTCCTCTCTTCTTACAGATATCTATAGGTTATTTTGTAGCAGATCTGGCAATGATTCTTTGGCATTTTCCAGCTTTAGGTGGTCTAGAATACGTAAGTTGAAAAGATATTAAGTCTTCTTGCCATGTTTAATTCATTGGATAATGTTGGATATTCTGTTTTTTTGCACGTTGAACACAGTCTCCAGGTTTTCTGTTTAGAAGGTGGTAGATTGACTTCATTCATTCGTATGTAGGTTTTACACCACGGGCTGTCCATGCTTTCAATTATTCAATCTTTGGTAAGTGGTCAAGGACAGATCTACATCCTAATGGTTCTATTCTCTGAGAGCACAACTCCTTTTGTAAATCTAAGATGGTAATTCTGTTGTTCAGACTTTGATTCTGTCATTTCATGTACGTGAGTCACCATTGACTTGTCACATTAAATGGATATATACAGGCACTTGGACACAGCTGGTCTTAAGAGCTCCAAACTTTATGTATGGAATGGTGCTGCATTGTTCTTCGGGTGGTTGGTACTGTAAAATATACTTTTGGTCTCAATTTTAATTCCATTATAACAGTACTTGGAGGAATTGCTTATGGTTATTTTTCTAATTTTTTCATTTGGTTCTGGGTGAGTGATGTATTGAGGCACAAGGAACGAGTAGTGATGGTGATAACGATAATTGAAAGGGATAATCAAACGGGTTCTTGACAAAATGTATACTGCATATTGCATGCCTAAGTAGGCAACATTGTGGAGATATTTTTCCCCATTCTTGTTTTAATACATCACATATAAATTTGGGTGGATCACTTGAGCTTTAAAAGGCTTCTGAAAAAATCAAATTTGGTAGGTTGGTTATAAGGAGACGATAAGAGTAGGATAAGATATGAGTTGCAATGTATTACATGAATGAACCAGCCAATAATAGACAGAGCAAAGGAGCCTTCAACAGATTGGAACCAAATGACAAATAGGGTACAGAATAACTGACAATATGACATTTAACATTCACCAAATCACAAAACAGACTCAACCTTTCACCAAAATAGAGCCTTCATGGGAACAAAATCTTTAATGCTCCACCAAGTTGCTTTAGAATAGATGCAGATCGATTCATGAGTGAGATAGAAGAAATACGTGACCGTTACTTTGAAGGAAAAAGCAGGATTTGCAATTGAGAGAGAGGAAGCGAAGGTGGACTTGGAGGCCTTCGTTTCTAGATTGATACACAAAATAGAATGCAGATTAACGAATAGTATCATCATCACATTAACTTTTAAGCACCAGTTTCACGATGGATTCTTGTGATTTCTATATGCCTTGGGCACGAGTATATTAAACCATGACCAAAGAAAGGCATGAGGGAAAAGCTAACACTGATTACTCATTGTGAGGCCTTAGTTCTTGGCTATAGGGGACTCTAAAAGCCTCTGCCCTTCCATCCCTTGAATAGGAAGGTCCTTTGTTTTTGTGTTGAGATGCAAAATGGAATGAGGGCTTGTTAGGCCCCTAAACTCCCAAAAGAACACCAAAAGGGTGTTAATTTTTTAACCAACAAACACGTTCACTTGTTGTAAACTTGCTAGTTAGCATGAGTTTGCCTTGACTTACGGTGTCTACTCTAAATCTGCAAAAAATGTGTTTACCAATGAGTTAACCGACATTTATTTGTACTTGTAAACTCAATGAGTTTACTCGCAAGTATGATAACCATGTTAACAACGGTGATAGTTGAGTGGGGGTGTGCAAGCAATGAAAATAATGTCAATTGTAGTAGTGTTGGGGTGACAATAGTGATCCAATGATGGTAGAGGCACTAGTGAACAAAATGATGTAGTAACAATGGCAATGGTGACAATCATAATGGTAATCATGTGTGGTGATATTGGCGATAATGATAACAATGGTTTTGGCAGTGAGAACATTAATTGCAACCATAAAAATAATGGTGGTTGTGTGGTGAGACTGTGACAGTGCGTGGTGATGATGATTGTAATAAAGGTTGTGACAATAACTCAATGCTTGTGGCTATTGTGGGTGGCATCAATTGTCCCGTGACGGAGGTCAGGGGCCAAGTCACAATCGAATCGTGGCACTTGAGCTTTTATATTCTTAAATAAAAAGAGTTACGTCCTAACGGTTGGCTATAACTTTTGAAAAAGTGATAAGCGCTTAACCTAACAACTAGTATTAGAGTCAAGGCTATGAGTTTGATTCCCGATGGTCAATTGCTGAGGGGGAGATTATTGCGGGTAACATTAGTTGTACAGTAGCAGAGATTAAGTTGGTCAAGTCACAGTAGAATCGTGGGGCTTGGGTTACTACACTCTTAAGTAGAAAGAGTTGTGTCCTAACTTTGGCTATAACTTTTTGACTTAGTAGTAATCGCTCAATCCAACAATGATATGCATAGATAGTGGTTGAAGCAATGAAAGTAAGAGTAGTGATAATAGTGGTTGTTGCAATTGTCAATGTTGAAATAATGGCTATGGTGTGAGACAACAATTGTATAAATGCTAGTGGTGGTTGAATAAGAAAGTTGTGCAGTATGAGGCAAGGGTGAAAAGGACGTTTTTATTTGTTCCTAACCCAACACCTCCCATTGGATAAATATTTGAACTAATGAATAAGATAAGACCAACATAAAGGATAAGTTTTTTACCCTATCGTATTTGTTGGAGATATCTATTGGAGATTAGCATATATCAATCAGAATCATCCAATTTTGATTGGTACAACCCATAATATTATTTAATGTTAATAAGACCAATTTTATTTCCTTATTTAGGTACAACATTTATAGGGAGAATTATTTCCTTGATTTTTAGGGATATAGATTAGTGTACAGGATTATTCCCTTGTATTTTATGTATACCTCTTTTGTGCTTTTCCCAAATAAGAAAATATACACCTCAAACATGGTGTGTATGCTCTGAAAGTGTGGTTTGATTAGATTGACTCAAGTTGTCAAGGAAGACAGGTTCAACCAATGTCAATCAGATCACACTATGTTTGTCGAAAACACTCCGTGGAAGGGAAGGTAGCATTGTTCATTGTTTATGTTGATGATATTGTTATCACAGGAAACAATTATGATCAAATCAAGCATCTGAAGGGACTTTTGGCCAAAGAATTTGAATTCAAGGACTTTGGTCAGCTCAAATATTTTCTAGGGATGGAATTTGCTTGGACAAAAATTGGTATTTATGTATCATAAAGGAAATACACACTAGACTTACTTAAAGAAACCAGCATGCTTGGGTGCAAGGTTGCCAAGACTCCCATAGAACCGAAAAAGAGAGGTGAAGAAGAAAGTCCAACAGGTGATAAAGATAGATGTCAAAGCCTTGTTTGAAAACCAATCTACCTAATTCACACTAGGCCCAACATTGGGTTTGCTGTGAGCTTGGCTAGTCGCTATACATCTAATCCAATTGAGGTCCACATGAAAATAGCAAACAGAATCCTCCAATACCTCAAAGGTACACCAGGTTGAGGGTTCTACTTCGAGAAGAACTCGAACACAGGCATTGAAGTCTCTACTGACTCGGATTAGGTTGGATGCCTCTCTAACAGGAAATCAACTACAGGCTACTGCTCCTTTGGTTGCCAATACTCCCATAGAATCGAAAAAGAGAGGTGAAGAAAGTCCACCAGCTGATAAAGATATATGTCAAGGCCTTGTTGGAAAGCTAATCTATCTAACTCACACTAGGCCCAACATTGGGTTTAATGTGAGCTTGGCTAGTTGCTATATACATCTAATCCAATTGAGGTCCATATGAAAAAAGCGAATAGAATCCTCCAATATCTCAAAGGTATCAAGTTGAGGGCTCTACTTCAAGAAGAACTCAAACACAAGCACTGAAGTCTCTACTGACTCGGATTAGAGAGTATGCCCCTCTGACAGGAACTAAACTACTGGCTACTGCTCCTTTGTGTGGGGAAACTTGGTGAGGAGAAGCAAGAAACAGCTTATGGTGGCAAGGAGTAGTGTAGAAGCTGAATTCAGAGCCATGGCTCAAGGAACCTAGCTTAAGAGGATGCTGGATGAAATCATAATTCCTATCAATTACACTATGAGGATATTGTGTGACAATAAAGCTATTGTAAGCATTGCAAAGAACGAGTCCACCATGATAGGACAAAGTATGTGGAGATTGACCAACGCTTCATTAAAGAAAAAATTGACCATGGTATTACAAGTGTTGACCATGTTCCATCATGCTAACAAACAAAACATTTTGACAAAGGCTCTTCCAAGGGACACATGAAAACATTAGATCAAATCTGGGTAGGACAGACATCTACTTCTTAGATTGAGGGGGAGTGTTGGAGATCAACGCATATCAATCAGAATTTGTTGGAGATTAGCTCATATCAATCAGAATCATCCAATTCTGATTTGTATAGCCTATAATAGGATTTAATGTTAATAACATCAGTTTTATCTCCTTCTTTAGGTACAACACCTATAGGGAGAATTATTTCCCTAATTTTCAGTGATAGATTAGTGTACAGGTTCATTCCCTTTATTCTATTTATACCTCTTTGTATTTTTCCCAAATCAGGAAATATACATCATATTTTCCACACTATCGACACGCCAAACTATAGATTAAAAATTGAAAATAGGATATGATTGCATTTTAGTGTCTTTACCTAACACCTTAAGCTTTCAGGATGTTGATTCTTGGTATGATTAGTCCCTATAACGAAGTGATTTAACTTTTGATCTAGGCACTTCTAAGTAACAGTTGAATTCAACAGGATAGTTGGTTGGCTAGTGCATTGTCCACATTTCAAACTCGGAAGGGCTATTTGCTTGAAGGTCTTTCTGTTTTATTTTGTGAACTCCATTTGCATGATGTCCTCCGTGAACAAACACATTTCAATGCTCCGATTTCTCAAAGCTATTTTTTTTAACTTCAGTCATGACTGTTTGATACCGAATAGAAACAAGCTGTTATATGTAAGCAAAGAGTTCAAATTTTGTTGTGATCTGTTTCTTATTCTAATGATTGTAAATTAATGATGGACGTGTGGAACAAATTTACTTGGTGGTTCGAAATATTGTCTTACTTTATCCCTTTTTATATCTTTGTGCTGCAGATTGCAAGGATTTTCCTATTTATATTCTTTTTTATCCACATGTGGACCCATTTTGATGAGGCAAGCGTTTTCTCTGTGATTTCCCCAGCACACATAACTTCATAATTCCCCTTTGGTCATCCTTTAGGAAATAAAATCAAATGTTTTGCTCCCTACTTTCAGGTCAAAGAGATCTTCCCATTGGGCTTTTACACCTTGCTTGTGGTGCCTCCTGTATTGACAATGATGAATTTGTTTTGGTTCTGGAAGATTGCCAAGGGTTTGGTTAAAACTCTTTCAAAAGCAAAGCATAGCAAGTGAGCCTACTAAATGGCCATTGAATTAATTTAGTACAGTTGCGATTAACTTTTTTTTTTCCTTTTATCACTCTCAAAAAATTCTGTACGATATATACTGTATATTTACCATTAAGAAATTGAATATATTGCTGTGATTACATGCATGTATTCTGAATCAGTGAAGAAAGCAAGAGTTAAAACCACAAATATATGTCATCACATGATTCAAACATTCTGTAGCATCTTTCATACCCTCTCATTTACCATCATGACATTGGATTGAATACAACTCACGCTTCTGTTTCATTCCTATACTGTTTACAAAATGACATGAGGATATGATAAGGGTTTTGCATTAGCCTAATACTGGGTTCCTTAAAAAGTTCATAATTTCTTGGGAAGAAGGCTAAGTGAAAGTTAGTACTCTTAAATGCGTGCTTCACCTACTTTGAGAAATCAATTAAATCTTGTGACTAGCTTTGAAAGGTGCAGGAAGCAACTGCCTCTTTGAAAGGCGAAGATCGAAATACTTATAAATTTCCCATAATGGTCCTTTTAGAAAAGGGTAAAGTGCTTGTTTGGGTTTCAAGATGACAAACTTAATTTCGGAGAAGTTTTTCATTTTGCAGACTTTTATGGAAACTTGATTTCAGGCACAATATATTCAATTTTGTGACGTACTTACATGACAAATAAATTTAGAACTTTCCTAGAAAAAGTAAAAATACCATTTTATCTTCATTTTCTTCATCTTCTCAGTTATATTCTTTTTCACCTTCTTGTATTTCGAATTGCTTGTATTTTAGGATTCAGAATATAAGAATTATATTCTAAATAATCTAGAATATAAATGAATTACATAATCTATAATATAAGAAATTATATTTTAAAGTGTATAATTTGAAATGTAAATTTTAAAAGGATATTTTAGTATTTCTGAAATAATGGGTGCAGGAAGGAAGAAAAACATGAAGGTGCAGAAAGAAGCATTCATAAATTTACTATTTCGAGTTAAGTTTAAGGCCCAATGATCCTTGCAATTGTTTAAAGTATATACTTATTTTTCCTAGTCCTTCAATTTATTAGTGAATAAAAGAGATCTATTTTATAGGTGATTTCTGTTTTTCACATTTTTTAATTTATTTAAATTTTATGACTAAATTGAAAGTCTCGTACACTTTCAAGAAATCCAATTCAGTGACTAAATTGATCCTTCTATATAAGTTTGAAACACTCTAAACAAGAATCCAAACAGAGTCAAAGTCAATTTGTAATGGAGTTTAAACATGAATAGAAAGAATATGAATAAAAATAAGCATTAAAAATGAAATCCAACACGAGTGCACAAAAAAGCATTGTTGAGTTAAACTTTTTATTTAGAAATCTGAGTGTGGATTTGCTTTCCGACCAAAACCAAATTGTTTATTTGTTTCACATGTGAAACTGTTTGGGTTGTTGGTAATTTCACTTGAGTTGATAAAGAATAAATCACTCTGTGTTCTGAGTGTTTCAAAGATATCTATAAAAATTATTTCAATAATCAACTAGATATCCATAGTTAATTATTTATTATTGTTATAAAAGTTATAAATGATATCATTTTTTTATAAAATTTACGGAATTTTTTTTTTCAGAAAACTCTTTCCTTTGGATGTAACAAAAATGTCAGTTTTCATATATGAAAGAGAATGTATCTTAAATTGAAAGGAAATAAAACCGTTAAGAAAATAATCATAAATTACAATTTTTCATATTCATAACAACTTATTTTTTATTTTTTCTGATATTTCAGATTATGTTCCGAAAATCTAACTTTATAAAAACTTATTTTTATAAAAAAAACAACTGAAAATGAAAAAAAAATCGTAAAATACAAGACTTTGTATACGAGTTCTTATTTATTAAAATAATATTTTCACGAATAAATTAAATATCAAATTTATTTATTAATTGTTAACAATTATTTTGCTATTATTAATTCTAAAGTAAAATATTTGAATTGAATTTTAATAGGAATTCAGTTTTGTAATATTTATTTATTTATTTCAATATTATCATTAAAAAATTGAGTGATAATATTTTAACACTGTCGCTTTTCTCTTGCATTTACAATTTCATAAATTATTATTTTATTATAAAATTTCATTTATCTTTATTATTTTAATATAATGTTTTATTGTGAATAACAATTGTCAAATGAATGTAGATAAAATTGATGATATCGAAAGAATATTTTCTAGAAAATTATATGGAAATAAATATTAACAAGATCTGAATCTGTGACAACTGTTTCTGCTGTCCCCTGTCAAAATTTAAACATATGCATTATATTGACATGGCTCCACATTCCTTGTTCGTATCCATGTTTCAACTTTTCTTCATACATGCATATCTAAATTCAAATTAAATTTTAGTAACTCCTTTAATTAAATAACAAAAGTTTTGATTCAGATTTGGTTTGACTACTAATCATGAGTTTGTGATGTATATTTAAGTTCACAATATGCAATAACTTATTTTTTTCCAATTTATGAATTTAAAATTTTAAACGTTAAACTAGATTTAATTCAATTTTAGATTTAACATGTTTATTTAAGGTAATACTAAAATAGATTAATTAATTAAATGTAACAAATAAATATAAATAAAACTGAAAATTGGACTAAAATTTTGAACTTTCTAAATAAAACATTAAAACTGAAAAGAAAAATAAACCAAAATTATATTTAACTCTATTTAATTATATATATAT
>Ga0123340_1004534_pt1 | contig 13182 bp, 9 predicted proteins | sample SirMexnodulemix_FD_89961 | JGI IMG/M metagenome (GOLD analysis project Ga0123340, IMG submission 89961) | Root nodule microbial communities of legume samples collected from Mexico - Siratro Mexico nodule mix | ecosystem: Host-associated > Plants > Roots > Nodule | place: Mexico: Nepantla... | reverse complement strand
TATTTAATATTATGATACATTTTATTCTATATATCTTAAATATTTTTACATAAAGATAAAGTTATATTTATTTATTATTTATATTCAAGAAATTAAGATTGGGATAATGTTAATATTTAATATTATGATACATTTTACTCTATATGTAATAAATCATAAATTCCTTTGGATACTTTATCTATATATTTTTAAAATATATTTCAAAATCCAGCGGCCCAACATTTGCCATTACAATTTTAATCACAATAGTCACAATGAGTCGATTATGCAGAAATTAGTTAGAAGTTGTTAAAGCAGTTTAGAGGACTTGCTTCTGTTGGTGTATATGGTTTGTGATGTGGTCGTGCCACTATCCATCAGCATCTCAATGAAGCAGGCAGAGAGAATGAAAGGGACAAGGAAATTAAACGCACAAGACAAAAGAAAGTTACAACTTGGTGACTTAGAAACATCACACCATTCATAACTTACAATGTACATGTTACATAATCAAACATGGATTCCTTAACTTCGATTGCATAACTTGGCTACTACACAATAGCTCAAAGATCATTCGTGGGGAAGATATAAGTTTCATCCTTTAACCTGCAAACTGCAGTACAGAAAAAAACAATTCAAGAAGTCACTGAAGTTGGGAGTGTAGTGAAACCAGAGACTAACTATTCAAATTTCATATGAACTTTTTTTTTTTTTTTTCTGTTTTACTCAAACTTGATTCAGTTCTATACAGTTAAAATTTTTGTTTGTTATGTATCTTTAGTGATGAATTTAACTAGCCAGGTTATAATAATCGAACTATACTTAACTTAAGTTCAGCTCATTTATTTAAAGTTAACTGATTTACTTCATTAAACAAGTTTAACAAATCACTTATAGAATTGAATCTTCTACTAATTTCGAGGAAAACAGAAAAATGCATATGCTCTTGAATGTGTATATAGAAACCTTCAGAAGACGTTCATCTCCTCTTGTTGCACTTGATCTTCAAAATTGGCTTGCTTTTCTCCTTCAGTTGTCTCGAAGAGAGGAGCATCAAGCTCAGGAGGTTTCTGCCAACACATGAATGTTGTACTAATCAAACATGTAATAAGAACAAAGAACAGAGGATGGAGATAAACATGATATAGCAATAGTTAGCTCATGTTACCGTGCAACGAACTAGGGCCCAATTGACACCCCGAAAGAATGGATGGTTCTTAATTTCATTTGCTCCTTCTCTTGAACCCAATCTGCTTTTGGGGTCTCTGTTCAGCAACCGGTACATTAACTGCTTTGCACTGAAACTTACCTGCATCATCATTTTATCTTATTTAATATGTTTACATATAGATTAATTTAAACTATGGAGGTTTAATCTTTCAGCATGATGCATTTAACCAGGTGATATTTTCACAAGTATTTCATATGAAAGTCCAATTTTGAGATCTTGATTTTAAGCAAATTGTTAAACTGTTTTGCAATACGGTTTAAAAGCATAGTTGTCAATGTGCAGCAAGACAACCTCACCTGTTTACTTTTGGGAAATTTAAGGTCCTTGTGAAGAATATTTGTAAATGTTCTTTGCCTGGTCTTTCCCCTGAATGGTGTATATCCATAAAACATTTCATATAGAAGAATTCCTGAAAAAAATAATGCATGCAGTCAAAATATGATCTTTAACTATATCCTCTTTTCTTTTAAGAGAAAGAGACAAATAGGATTAGTGAATTCAGTTAATGACAATCCCTTTGATGAGATAGATTCCTTTAAGGCAAACCTTTTCACTGATAAACCCTAAACTTTTCCAATTTGTTATCTACTAAAACACAAATTTATCCACCACATACAATGCATTCTATTTTCTTTTAAAAAATTATAGTTTTTAAATTGATTTAGTTGCATAATAGCCTTTGTTTATTGTAAGAATTAAAAATTTACCAAGAGCCCACCAATCCACAGCACTAGTATGGCCTGAACCCGTTATAATTTCCTGCACAAGCATTGAACTATCAAATGCAATTTACAACAAATTGTGAGAAACAAAAGTTAAAGCAAGTTTCAATAACATGAAAGCAATAATCTGTATGTCCACCAGGATCCCATAACCAGCCCTTAAAAAAAGGGTCTTTATCCTCCATGTCGGAATAAGAATCTTTCGTGTCTAATTGGCAAGTTTATCAATAATGATTGTTTAAACAAACTACAAGTCCTCTCCTTTTCGTTAAGTATATGAAGAATAAAGGTTCAACTTTATCAAATTATAAGGTGAAACACGTTAACTATATCACGCATGCTTCTCTAAGAATTTGTTGTCTATAAATGACTTGTTGCTCAAGAAATAGTATGTCAAGAAACAACCAACCGGAGCTATGTACTCTTCTGTGCCCACAAAAGAGTTTGATGCTCTCATAGGTTCTGCCATAAATATTGGAGGTTGTTGGCCTTTCTGTGCTTTCTTCTTTTCATTTATAGCTGGAACTAGAAGCTGTAAAGAATGCAACCAACATAACATAAATTTGTCTGAGTTCTAAATCCAAGCTTCATTATCCAAATTTTTGTCTCTAAGATACCTGTGGTTTGCAAGATGTCAAACATGACAAATCAAAATCTGTTAGGGACACGTGTCCACTGCTTTGTAGTAACACATTTTCTGGCTTCAAGTCCCGATATATTATCCCTGTGGATTTCACCAAACAATGTTATTATCTTAGATGTTCTCTGAGTGTCTTAATATATGTAAATAAAACATTTAAAGTAAAATTTGTCGCAGGTTGAAAAGAAGTTCACGTGTTAACATTACCCAAAAAATATGTTAACAATTATTGCCATCATGTTGGGTGATGAATAAGAACCTACCTTGACAATGAAGATACTCCAATGCAACAACTACTTCAGCAGCATAAAATCTATTATTATCAAGCACATTATTTCAGTAAAAGGAAAATAGAGAAGCATAAGTAACTGTTGAAGAAGGAAAATAGACAAACACTATTGATAATTTAGGTTTCACTAAAATAAAAATAAAATCTTGGGGATTGTTTTCAAACCTCCCCTTGGCCTTTATCAATAGTGTTTGTCTTCAAACTCCAAAATTTTGATAAACATGCATAGATTCTTTGCATGGTAGTATAATATACCTCACTGCATCTTCCCTGAGAACCTTAGCTGGCTGCCGGTCAAGAAGAAGGAATAGTTCTCCTCCGGAACAATAATCGGTTATCAAACAAACATGTGTTTTGGTCTGCAAATTAATCAAGTAAAATTCATTTTACAGTAAGTTAAGTGGTAATGCATGCATAATTTTGTTTCCTAGTATGAGGAACTTTTGAGTTAGATGAAAAAGGAAATAAAGGCTTTGTATGATGTATGAAACCATCCTCCATAAAAAGCAAGGGTGCATGCTAAAGAGCTTGCGATTATGACATATTTGCACTTTCTAATCATAGGCTTGAAGAAGTGGTGGGGGCAGGGTGAGGGACCATTGATCAAGTCATAAAGATCCTGATGTTACTGCACTCTCTAATAATTAATAACTATGATGGAAGATGTAAAATCTTACTAATTTTTGTTATTTTCTCATATATTCAATCGGTACTTGGTAGTTATATTTTAGTAGTTAGTTACGAATCTTTAATATAGTTGGTATTTCGGTTGAGTTCAAGAACTGATATTGTACTTGTAGTGCACTGGAGTGAGTCCCATTACAAACCTGGAAGGAAGCATATAATGCAGGAAGAAAAGGGTGGTCCAACATGTCGAGGATCTCTCTCTCTGTGCAAGCTCTATGCACCTGTAGTTACAGCTTCTGTTAAAAGTGACCCACTTGGAATAATTAACTGATAAAAATTAAATGCATTACCAAGAAAATAAAGCCAACTCAGTACTGAACAATTTCCAAATAAACATTTCTAATTAGGAGGTGACACGTTAAAACAAAAATAAATGTCAAATAATTTAATTCTGTACCTTGTTGCGATTGAGCATAATTCCCTTCTCCATAGCCTTCATGGCAAAATATTGGCCAGTTTCACCTAGCTCCACCAGATAGACACTGAAATCCAATAACAAGTGATATAAAAGCATAGTCCCTGGAGCTTGATTGGAAAAAATAATGAACATAGAAAAACTTCGCATCACTCAAATAAATGAAGAAATTCTAATCATGGTTTCAGAATTTCAAGATGTTTTCAGCTTAACTACGGACTTGTTCATCAATAAGTCTCTAATATAAGCCCAATTTCATTGATGAAATAGTGTACTTACTAGTGTAAAATCACTCATTACGCCAGTAAATATAGATGGTTGGACTTATCTGGTAAGTGGGTAATACTTGGAGCAATGAAATCATTTGAAAAAACTTAAGTTCACAAGTGGTTGTTGCCCTGAATTCACCATACTGTAAGAGAGTGACCATATTATAAAAGTACAGTTTAAGGTTTTGATTCTTAGGTCCCATGTAATACGTTTCCAGATCATCACAGTCATTTAGTTACAATATGTTTCAGTAAGCAACTAAGGTAAGCCTCATGCAATTGTTCATGCATGTTTCAAATGTTGGGAAATCGAAAAGAGAATCAAGAAAACACCTGCCAGTATCTCCCGATCCCAGAGGTTTAACTGGCCTAAAATGATTCAAGCCTATCTGCTCTCCACTTTCTAGGATCTGCACCACCATGAGCACATAATGAATTTGCAAAATGTAACTTACATGAGATAATAAAAGTGACTAGGGATAAAATTTTAAATATAACAAACAACCATATAGGCAGAGAAGGACCTTTGAGGCCATGTTCACCAATTCAAACAATCTTCAATAGATTACATAATTAAATAATTTATATATCATTTCCAAAAGGTATAAAAGAAAAAAGAAAGACAATAATAACACCAATGTCAAATGGGACAAGTTGAAATTTTGGTCACCTATGTCGATGTTAGTTGTTTATAGTCATATTTTATACCAGTACTTCCTAATTTTTTTGGTAGTTAATAGTAATAGCTAGAAATACCAGAAAATATGACATAATTTCAAATACTAATTACCTTCTGAATAGCTTTCCAAGCAGCTTCATCCCTCCTATGTGGTTTGGGGTGAACCACTTTTGAGTGATTCATCCATAAATCTTCTGGTTTCTGAAGGTAGCCAAAATATTATGAGAAAAATTGGATGCAAGAGCTTTTCAAAGGATACTGATGATCAGGATAGTTACCAAATTAGCATCTGGAAGTTCTCTCAGTGCATCATCGACATTTTCAGCAGTTTCTTTTACCTGAGGATGGATGTCAAATAAATTTGTTATTAGCTTTGAAAGTACAAAGCACAATAAAATGAACAAAGTTTCTTACTATTACATATAATACCGACAAATTATATACAAAACTTTCTCTTTGGTAACCATAGACTTTTATACACTTTCAAGCTAAAAGCCACTATTTGGATATATAATGGTGTTGAAAACCCAACAGAAAATTGGAGATTTCAATATTTGTTAAACTAATAAAGCACTTGGATAGAAAGCAGACCAATTGTTCTCCCTCTTTTGCCGTATTTTCTGCAATGCGGTTGTGAAGAGGCTCCACGTGTTGACTACCATCAAGTTGAACTCCTATAAAGTACTGTACCTCTCCCTATTCAACAAAGAAACATAGAAACAAATAAACCTTGGTTTCTGTTCGAAGATTTGGTAAATGGGACATAATTAACTACAAAAAACAAAAAGTTATATGGCAGGACATTAATATACAAGACCTTCAGATGGCTATTATAAACTGTACCTTCTGATCACGCATAGGTTGCAAATGAAACAAGTTCCAGAACTTTTTACCTGAATCGAGCAGAATAATTAGCAACCATATTTAGCTTCAAGTTATTAAATAGTTATAAAGCAATATAGTGCGACATTGAATATCCTGAGAACTCTTCGTCATATGCTTCCATACAAATTATTCAGGTAATACAAACAAAAAACCAATCTAAAATAAATTAGCTTATTGAACAAAGTTAATAAACTTACCACTCTTTGTATAATTAATTAGTTGCACAGTGACATCAGTTTGAGTGTCAATAGCCTCTCTAATTTTTCTCACAGTTGCTGGATCAGTTTCAGGCCCTTGCAGAAACCTATATAACCATGTAGCATATAAATAAATACCTTTTGTCAATTTAATAATTCTAGAGTTCACTTTGCTGAAATTTTTGGTATCTTGCTTTACACGTATTCTATATGCAACAACTACACTCTTTTTTTTTTTTTAAAGAATTTTCTCCATTGATCCTTCATGGAAGCATTCAGTAAAAGAAGCCTGAGGGTAAAGCCTGAAGCACCAATATGCAATACTCTGTAATATCAATTTCAGTGTTTTGATATTGATTTTCATGGTAATTGTGTATTAATTTCAACCATACCTGCAGTTTCTTCCCAATATTTCTTCACGACTATACTCCGTAAGCTCCAAGAAGCTATCAGATGCAAAGATCTGGAAAACCAAATTGTTGAGTTATGAGATTTTGTCTCGTTTGAAATGTGATTTTTGAACAAATTTAAGATAATGAAATGTTGTTATTTCAATTTTTATGTTTTGTTTCAGCTAATTAACTTAAATTTCAAATTGTTTCAGTTACGTTTTGCTATTGTTTGAAAGATTAGATATTCCAACACGAATCCCATGTAGAAATCCAACATCATTTGTTGCAGCATAAATGATTTTGAAGAAAAGAAAAGAAAGGTTATCTTACAATGGGGTTATCAGGTAGCCTGGGATCAGTAATGACAAAGTTCTTCTCAATACGTTCAAGTGTGGTAGCAAGATCAAGACCCTTTCTCTTCTCCTTCCTCTGTACTTTTCCATCAAAACTACCAGACCTCTCTTCATCCTCATCACTACTCTCAGAGCTATCCTCAATAACAGCTTCCTCATTGAAGCTTCCAAAGTTGGACTGACTTTTCCTGATGAACCTGAAGCATAGACAAAGACATTAGAAAGATGAAGTCTTTTTTATAACTAAAAGAAACATAGAGTTGCTACATAGGATCAAATACAAATAACATATTCAAATACAAATACAAATACAAATAATGTACCCCATGAAGGAACGGCGACGAGATGTCTTGTGTTTCTTTTCAGGTAGCTCATTGATTCTCTCCATTGAATTTGTGTCTCCTGAATGTGATTTACGTCTAAAAGAAGCCACACTCTCAGATTTTCTCCTCGATGACTTTTCTGGTTTATCTTTAACATCATCACCGGATGCTGACTTTCTCATTAAGGGACGGCCTCCTGATTCACTCATTGCCCGTGGTCTCCTCACAGCCAGCAACAACTCAGATACTGAACTATTTGCCTTCTCTTTCTGACGAGCTGCATCACCAATACATAGCAACTAGTTAGTTTTCTTGTCCAGAAATGTTCGAAGTCCCACATCGAATATCAAGTCTATTTGATCACTCGTAAATATTTAATTTTATATTAATTTCTTATAATAATACAGTGATTATCTTTTTTTCCAAAAACAATGGTTACATTATTTGAGGTTGCATAATCCTTTAAAATTTGAAGTTATATGACAGTATCTTGAATACATACTATCGTATCGAATCAAGGATTCGGGTAATCCATTGGGACGAAGCATCTTCTCCTTGGTTCCCTCTGTGTGCTTGCTAACCTCCACTTGCATTCTGCCACCATCATCATACACAAACAGTACTTGCTATCTAAGTTTAAAGTAGTGCACAAAACAAGTAGCAGTAGCAACATATTTTTATTATTAAATAATTCTTATTATTTACAAAAGACAATTGAGTTTGTTTTTTCACTTTTGAACGACTTAAATGAAATTTAGTTAATAATATATGTGCAAAAGATGTTGTGTGTATCTTTTGATGGAATATATATAACTGGTCTAAAATAAAGGATTCACCATAAAAGTTAAACAAGGAGTCGTGGTTGTTAATGATAAGATAAAATACATACACATCTACAAGACATTATTAAATTATATAAATTTGAATCATTAAATTTTTAATTAGTAGTTACTTTACAGCTCTGAAATTCATTTTTTTTTTCTTGTAAAAGTGAAACACCAGCAGACTTAAGCAGTGTGGTATCTGTATCAGACAATGATGCATGCATGCCCACGTTCCATTATATGAGGAGCCACGTGCAATTGAAAACCAAATAAAAAAAAGATCCACGTGCAAATCAATGCCTCCCTTTCTCTCCTGTTTGTCAGGTCATGCAATTCATGCAAAGTAATGAATTGTTTACTGGGAAGAACAGTAACAAAGATGTGGATTGAACGAGATCCATTATTTGGCCTAAAATAGCAAAATTTTTTAGAAGAAAAAAGGCATGCATGATCTTTCCATGTCATGTTTCCTTTTCTAGTCACATATATAAGGTTTTGCTTGACCCACTCTTGCCCTCTTTTTAAGTACTAAAATATCTCTAACATTATACAAATAGCCCACTATTCATAAATGTTTGGGACAAATATATTTATCCCATACCAAGTAAATTCAAATAACAGCACCATTTATATACCCTACAAAGAAACAACCTTTTCGCTTGGATTTAACTAGTTCAATTGATGTACCTAAACCAGAAGTTCAGATAGAATTAAGAAAACAGGTAGATATTAAATCCAATTTGGTAGATATTTGTACCAGAATAGGTAGATGTATATATAGTTAGATAAATAAATAAATAAAAAAAATAGCATATAATGAAATGTAAAATTTGTAGTGATTACTTATATGAAGAAGACAGAGTTGGTAATAGACACAACAGAAGAGTTTTTGGCATTTTGTAATTAGAAAGAAAAGGATATTACAGAAGGGTCATCATCAGTGTGGAGTGTTTCTTATCTTACAGTTGGCAAAGGACAACTTAGTGAACAATGACCTAAGCAACCAAGTGTCAATTATGAGAGTATAATATAAGGTCATTAGCCACCACAAGAATTGAATTGCAGTAATTATAGAGAAGAAAGTATGAGTAGAGAAAGTGTGGGGTACCCTATAAATTTAAGGACTCTGCCATCGTGGTCCTTGATAGGGGCAATAGTGAGAAGGTTCCAAAAGGGTGTGCCGTCCTTCTTGTAGTTGAGTAACCTTCCACAGTAGGTCTGCCCCGTTTGTAAGGCTTCCCTTATCTTTGCCACATCATCCGGATCCGTGTCTGCTCCCTGCAAAAACCGGCTGCCACCCAACCCGACCCGTTTATTCTTTCCTTATTGTCCTTTTCGTTACAGTTATTACAGTTATTGATACCCTTCCATCATATTTCTTTTTCATTCAATAATTCCAATTTTTATTCTATTCACTTTTTACTCTCAAATAATTAAACAAAATTAAGTTGAATAGTATTAATTAACACTTTAAAAAAAAGTATCAACGTACCAGTTTCTACCTATCACTTCCTTGGACGTATAACCCGTCATCTTGAAAAACCCGGCACTGGCATACATTATCGGGTAATCGGGTTTGGTAGCATCCGAAACCACGAAAGTTTGTTGAAACGCCGACAAAGCGTCCCTCAGGTCCTCCGAAACCCTCGGGATTCCTCCGCGGTACTCCCGCCCGTCGTCGGAGGACTCGCCGGAGCTCTTGATGGAGTTCCCGGAGTCCCTCCTCGACCCACCCGTCGCCTTCGCGCCGGGCTCCTCCCCGCCGGAGGTCCGAACCGCCACTCCCTGCGGCTTTCCGGTTTCCGTGTCCGTCTTCAGCACCAGACCCCATTCCGCGGCGCGCTTCGCCGCATTTCCGACCTCCGCCGGAGGCTCGCCGAGCACCGCGGCGAGTGTCTGCGATGGCAGCGGCGGAGTGGAATCCTTCAGCGCCATCCACGACGTGGCGGTGACCTCATCGGGAGCACCGCGTTGCTGCTGCTGCTGCTCCGGTGGCTCCTCGGCGCGCGAGTCAACCCACGTCTTCCACGTGGATTGAGTGCGCAATGGCGAGTTGAGCGGCTTCTCGTTGGAGTAAGAAGACGAAGGGTTGAACACTTCGAGCGAGCCACGTTGGTCTCTGGGAAATGCCTCCATTCTTCTCACTCTCTGTTCCATTAAGAATTAACGATGCAAATCACTTCAGTTACCATAATTAAACACAATAAAGCCCTGAACTTTGCTGTTGAATGAGAATAAAAAATTCATGGGTTTCATGTTATAGAATCTGTGCATTGTTATTGCTAGTGGGTTATACAAAAGATCTAAAATAAAACTGGGGTCAGGTTAGTATAAACAAAAGACATGAGTAGATGTGTTATATGGTAAATTTGTGATTAGTAAGTGTACTTGAATAGTAAATTTATGCATGTTGATGTGGGGTGAGGATGGAGATTGAGTTGATTCACAGTGTTTGAAGCGTACTTTGGAACTAACATATGATGTTGTCCGAGTATCATATGATGGTGGTGCAGTGTTAGTAATGGGAATGGCAAGGGCATGTGATAGGAATGGAACTTTTACAGCGAATGATGAGTTGTGTGGGGCTTTTTGCTCGATTTGATATTGTTGGTTCATCACATTTTTTCAGGCTAATTTTGTTTGCTTGAGGATGGGATATAGAAATGAGTGGTGGAGGTTGATTACTAAGGAGGGGCAACTAATTAATGAATCGAAACTGGACTAAGACGCTGTCGGGGTTCTTCGCTAATTATGTCAGAACACAAGTGTCCCAATGGGTAAAGGAAAATCCCCAGAGAAGGACACGTGATGATGGGAGAGAAATTCGGATGAAAGCTTTGATGGAAAGCACCAAAACTGCTTCTTCTGCTTGCGTGGAACAGAACTGAATGTTGGGGAATTTCTCATGTCATCCATCTAACAGACTAATCAGAATGACTTCCTAAACCACCATGATTTGATTCATAAGCTGTGAGGACATGAATTGACGTAGTGCAAGAACAGTTCGAGAATTGTGTGAAAAGTTGAAAAGTTAATTAATTCCAGCATGAAAAAAAAGTCAGGTTAGATATATGATGAGAAATGTTTCAGTGTAATACCTCTAGTTGTGCTTTGCAGGGTCAGAATTCTTCTGAATTTGGCAGTGGTACTTGTGTTGCTGCTGTGAAGAAATTAGCACAGAATATAAACAGAGAGAAAACTGATTTCTAGAAATGGCTCATAGTGCAGAAGGAGGACAGGTGGAATAAAAAGATTGTTGGAAAGGTTTGGGTTGCCATGCCTGTGTATGGATATTTCACATGGGACATTTCTTTTGCACGAATTCCTAAAACTCTACTATATTATGGTGCAACCTTGTTCACTTTGGAGTCCAAAAACATTTGAGAGAAACAAAATTTTACAGGGTGGAGGAACCAAACAGTGACATATCTTCTGATGCTGCTGCTGAACCTGGGTCTTACCTTCAATGATTTGTGGTGTCAGAAGGTAACTGCCAGTCTGGAAGTGGGGTGTCAAAGCAGAAAAGCATCAAGAGCAGAGAACGTGAACATTATCTAAGTCTCCAGAAGCATGTTAATCGCTGCAGGCTAGCTGTACCCTCCCTTTGTTCCAAGGACAACAATGTTTGGTTTTCTATGTCTGAGGTTGTGGACTTATAGCCCAGGACAAATGCAAAATCAGACAACCAAAAATGGCAAATATCCTCCCTTTTGGGTCTCGAAAAACATATAGAATAATACTAATATACCCACTATCTTGCATCCAATTTTTGCATTGCATATCTAAGAAAAGAGGAGATGGTCACAAGGATAAGCTTGAGAAATGGACACATGAGAGCATGTTGGTAGACGCTGGATGATTCATGGCCACAAATAATCCTCAAGATATTGAGTTTAGGTGGATATTTTTCCCTTTAAGTGGGCAGCAAATGGTGATTGATGTTTATCTTTTTTATGTAGTTGCCTGCTGAGTGGTAAAATGATTGAAAGTGAGAGAGTTTCTTTGATCAACTTCGTGATGTGAAGGATCAGGGATACCTAGGATAAGTCATCTGCTATAGCTTAAATACCAACCGTTCACAGATTATTCCCAATATTGCAAGAGCAAAACTTTTAAACAAACCAAAAACAGGAATATATATTATTGAGTTTAATTAAATTAACTGTCCCTTGCTTCAGATTTTATCTCTGTTGGTTGGACGAGAAGAGATTTGAATGAAGTCTTAAATCTTACAGATAGAAACAACTCTGTGGTATATTCAAACATTCAGTCAAAATTAAAATTTTATTGCAGCTGCAAGATATTAAAACAATTTATCATGTCAAATATACCAATTAATGGAATTTAGGGTTCGGGGTATAAAATGTGGTATTTTTTTATTTAATGAAGTCCACCTATAATTTATAATTCCGCTCATAATTTGTAATCTATAATATTTTAGTCAAGAGAGACTGCAGAGGATATGTTGAAAGAGTGTTATTGGTTCTTAAATAAATTAAACTCCAAAAACAAAAAAAAGGAGTAAAAGGGGCTAATACCAAGTTTTTATTTCTTAGTTATGTTTAGAAGATGAGAAAAATTTAAATTCTCCATGTGTTTATATATAATCTTTCATTCTATTTTTCCTTCCTCAAAATACACCTTCATGCACTCTAACACCTGCAAGCCACCAACATCGTGAGTACTGATGTTGTGGTTAACATTGTTGTTTGTTTGTCTGCCATAATTTATTATTTAATTTTTCATTTTTTTCTTAATTATTTTTTTTTCAATTTTGGTTTAGTGGGACACATTTTAGGTTGGTTGATCCTTAATGGCATATCAATCAATCCGAAAGTATAAAAGTTAGGTGTTATGTTTTATATTATGCAATTTCAGAAAAAAAAAAATCGAATCACATGATTAGGAAAAAGTTTTACGAAGTGGACAATTTAAAGGTTTTCATATATCTAAAAATGTGTTTTGGATTATATAATTCATAATATATTTTTTATACTTTTTATGTTGTTTTTAAAATTATATTTTATTTTTGAATCATATTTCATCATATAAGAAATTTCATTTATATAACATTTCAACGTTGTCTAATATCTTATTTCAAAATTGGCCATTTATATGTTAAATAATCATCATTTTATATCTATATACATGTTTTGTGTTTTGTTAAGGTATTTTAGGCACGTCAGTTTTTTTTCAGAAATGAATACATTTGACATCTGATATTTAAATATGTTAATATATTTCTTTTTAATAACTTTATATCTGCATTATGATTATTTTTTTTATTTCCTTTACAC
>Ga0123340_1004532_pt1 | contig 13185 bp, 6 predicted proteins | sample SirMexnodulemix_FD_89961 | JGI IMG/M metagenome (GOLD analysis project Ga0123340, IMG submission 89961) | Root nodule microbial communities of legume samples collected from Mexico - Siratro Mexico nodule mix | ecosystem: Host-associated > Plants > Roots > Nodule | place: Mexico: Nepantla... | reverse complement strand
TAACATACATTTTTTATATATTTTATTTTTAATTTATTTTAAAATTTAATTTTTTTAATACATATTCAAGAATAAAAAAAGAAAATAGTAGACATAAATTATTCATTCATATAATAAAAAATTCAGCACGCTAGTGTTTCCTAAGTTCAAAGAATGAGGATTTTGCTCGTACACCAAAGTAAGAAACAAAAAAATATATTATTTTCTCCCTCATTCTTTTTTCTGGAATATTTTTTGTATTCATATTCTTAACACATATCATACTTATAAACTGTTAATATCATTTAGAATCAAGATAATTTACAACTGAATTCCAGGTTTATTTTTGCCCAACAGAAATGTGGATCGTCTTCCTATCATTTATAACTATGCCTATTTTAATGAGAAATAGATACTCATCCAAGTTTATATACATCTAGCCAAAGACTAATCAACTTCATAATATCCAATCACGAACCTTTACTTTAAATTGAGAAATCACACATGTTATTGTGTACATACGCTGAGTTTGGTGAATATAATTTTCATGTATTCCCTAGCCTTCACATTCCCCCTTACCCTGTTCAGGAATCATGTATGAGCGAAGAGGCTTCGATTTTTCTTTTGAGTCTAACACTAAATTTTCAAGACTCGCCTTCACATACCGTCTTGGTCAAACGTAGAAGAAATTCAAGAATTTCTGAGAAATTGGGTCTCAAGGATGAATCGTGGTGCCAGCACCAGTGAAGCAATTCCACTAACTTTGAATGAGTATGGCTTGGAATTTTAGGCCTTAAACCCTGCAATTCATATCCACAAAGCTTACTCCATTTCACAATATGTTGTGGCTTGGTAGCTTAAGATAATACTATAGATAGAGCTTTCAAGTTAGTGTCCACTAACACTGCATATGTAACTTTTAGTTAAGGAGTACCTTCTGGATCACTCCTACTGCTGCTTGCAATGGGGACAAGTGCTCATAAGGAAGCTGTCGTTTAGTCATGAGACATAGGCGAAAGATGTGAATTCTGAGCAACAAAGTAATACTGAACGAAAATACTGATAAAACAATGTCCAAAGTATACCTACTAAGTCTTTTGTTCTGCATTTCTGTTAAATTTGTTACTCACTTTTGTTCTACTCTATGTCAAGTTGTACACTATCCGTTAACCCTATACCAATTAAAGTGGCTAGAAATTTCTACTTAGTACTTTTTCAGTTACCAGAAATAAACCAGCTTGTAGAATTAATATAATTTACAGAGTGGAGAGAGTAAATCAGTTTTCAATTAAGAAGGGGAGTGTTCAATTTTTGGTTCTATGAATATCAAACAATAGAAAGTAAAAGAGGGGGAAAAGGCTACCTTTCCTGTGAGCAGTTCCCAAAGAACAATGGCAAAGCTAAAGACATCGGCTTTGTGATCATATGGTCTATGTTCAATAACCTTCCATATGTCAAGGGAATCACAAGTTTAATCATAATCAATACAGTGAGCAGTAGAAGGCAAAAGATATTAATTTTTTTAGTTGTCTTAAATAACCAAGGTTGTTACATTTTTGTTTTGAATGAGAATTTTACAAAATGGGAGACAAAATTATTATTATCCATCGGCAAAGCGCATAGGCAACCAAAAGCAGTACTGAAGCCATGCCAGCATTAAGTATTGTTCATCAGAAAAAAGAAAAACGTCATTCTCATTCCAACCTGTCTAGATTCATCTTATTACATCAAAAACTGCTGCCTATTGTGTCCTTAAACAGCCCCATCCATGCCTGTAAGTTATACAATTAATAAATTTAAAGTGATCAACCCTATATGGCAATACTCATAAATATACACAGACCTCTGGAGCCATCCACCGATAAGTTCCTGTTTCTGCAGTCATTATGCCAGACTGATTGTGCACTCTAGCCACACCAAAATCGGCAACCTTAACTACCTGTTGGAAAAGATATTAAAAATAAAACACAGGCATGAATTCGCCCAAGCCATAAGATCAAAGTATGCCTAAACTTTGTAAACTGATATTGAGTAAAGATGAAAACACATGTAGAATAGAAAAATGTTGTAAAGAACTTCAGAAAAACAAAACATTATATGAAAATTTTAAGACTCTATCAAGGCATTGCAAATTGCAATGGTTGGTCGATCATCTGTTAAAAGAAGTTATATTGATTCCAAAAAACTAAGGTTGATTACAAAGAAGTTATAAAGCCAATAAAGTCAAAAGTAAATGTACAGTGTAAACTAACCCCATTCTCATCTATCAAAAGATTAGAAGCTTTAAGATCCCGATGTATGATATTATTCTGATGCAAATATTTCATTCCTTCGGAAACATCAATGGCCACTTTGAGTAAAGATGGTAGAGCAAGGGCGGTCTTCTGTTTATGCAAAAAGTCGAACATACTTCCACCAGGCATGTATTCTGTGAAAAAAATATGCATTGAAATTGACAATATCTTTTTCCCATTACACTGACCTCTCAATCAATGAGAAAAAATTAACAAGAACCAGTTTTACCTGTGACTAGGTACAGGTTTGGGGGTTTTGTACAAGCGCCAACAAATTTAACAACATTTTTGTGCTGAATTTTACTGCAAGAATTCAATTTATAGAAGTCATGAATTGGCTACACAGACTTCAACTCAAGGAGGTGATGACTTATATTGCACAGAATAACAAGGACAACAGCAATCAAGCATTGTCCCACTGGGTGGGATCGGCTACTTGTTGATCTATTTTAAAGAGATGAGATAAAGTGTTGAATTGATTGTTAACTACCTAAAGCAACCCTCATCTAATCATCTTCTATCCATGCTTGAGAGAGACTATGTAAAGAATTGCAATAAAGCACAACATAGTCAGGTTTTATACTTCATAGAAATAAAAGACTATAAATATATCTTTTCTCTTTCTCACTCTACAACTTCAGCATAGGAGCATTTGGAATATATTTAAGAAGGACCATAATCATTTCAACATGCTATTTAGGAAAAGAACCTGCAAGATATTTCGTTATTTTATTTATCTTCTTGAATGGTTAGACAAGTCTTTATTTCATGCTTGCAATCATCTTCATGAAATGTTAACGTAAATTCGGGAGAAAAGGCTCAGTGGCAGGGGAGATGAAAGAGGTTTTTGATAAAAGAACCTTAGAATATACACTTCCTGAGCGAACTCCCTCTGTATATGTTCATTCAAATTATCGTGCTTTAGAACCTTGATAGCTACATCTTGATTGCAGAATGTACCTTTATACCTGTTTCAACTGATCAGTTACTGAAATGTACTGATCCACAAACAAATCAAGAAGAAGGAATGATAATACTTACAAATCACTGAAAGGTCCAGATGCAATTTGCTTTTCATATCTCACACACCCGGCATCAATTCTCCAGATAAAGTTCATCCCGGTTTGCTCTTGCTTTGCAGTAGTACTAGCAGGAAGATTCCCATTTTCTTTCAATTGATGTTGCTTCCGTGAAATTTTCCACCAAAAATGACAACTTATAAATGGTTCTCTATATTATGTAAGTGGGAAAAGGACGATGCAAAACTTATTTTGTAAAGCTAAATACTAGTCAAGAACATTAAAAATTCTACCGCTTGTGTATGCATATTTCTCAATTCAACCAGTTAATTTCTATTCAAAGTATCTTTTGTCATTAAATGGGGAAATTAAACCAGGGGGTTTGGGGGAACAACTGATCATTTTTCTTAATAAGCGAAAGGATTTTTTCAAACATATAAAGTAAATATGTAACCATAAGTGACATCTAGAGGGCCTACCTGGAGTTTCTGAATTTTCTTTGCTAGTTCATGTTTTAATTTCTCCGTCTCCTATAAAATTCAAACATGGACATATGTCATGTAAACTTGTTGATTTTCCTATAAACAAAACTCAATGAACTATTGTACTTCAATCTGCAAAATAATAGGGAAATACCTCAATTGGCCAACCACCAACAACAAAAACATCCAATGAATAACCGTCTATTGTCGAAAAAGCATGTGCTTCTAGAATGTCCAACCCAGTCTCAGAAAGTAAGGAAGTCAACTGTAGTTCAACACAAAGGCTTAAAACCATAGAAACATTGATTTCTGCAAAATTTTAACAAAAGAAATGAAAACTGAGGCTGCATATTAGTACATCTCTACTTCCCTGTTTGTCTAAACTATATACGATATGCGCACTGCAATATACATGGTTGAAATTGCTATAGCAGCCTCAAGTCAGACACTTAGATTAATAACACCAGTATTCTAGGATCCGTAAGTTCAGTCCTCACTAATTATTCAACAATATCATTAGTTTTTGGTAGCTCTCAGTGTAGTGGGAAAAGGATTTTATTGATGTTGTTATCAATAGTTGTATAAAACAAAGAGACCACCAAAATTAGAGACTGTGACCCATTAGTATTATGCATAGGATTGAATCAGAACGAAATTTAGTCCCATCATTCCTTTCCCAATCAAACATCATTATACTACTAGGGTTGTTAAAGCAAACACACAATGCATAGAAAATATTGTAGAAGAATTTCTGGAAAAAAGAACAGAAAAGTAGAAAACGGTGAGGCCTAAAGCAGAGGCTTTTCTCGTTAGCTAGAAGAAATTTGAACATCAATAATAAGATTAATTACCTGACTCAGAAGTTTCGGCTTGTCATTTGTTGAAATTGTGATTTCATGCATAGGCCTGCCGTAAGTAGTAGAATGAGAAGTGATAGCAAGAAACAGAAGTTCAAAGCCGTAAAAAAGTACGAAAATTTTGAAAAATATTAATTATTAATGTTTGTTATGAGCATGAGCTTAATTAAAATACATTATTTGTGTAGGCTTTTTCATAAGTCGCGACACTGGATTGAAAACTCTTTAAACAGCCATTACATACATTATATATTCTATTTAAATTGAAGAAAAAGTCCTAGTATTAAAAAAAAGGGAAATTTAAACAAATAAACACTACTAATAGATTATAACTGAACTTTTACCGAGCATAACGTGTATAAAAATTCAAATAGTTATCCCTGTCTCTGACTGGTAAGAACTGAGCATGGCCAAGTGCTTGTTCCACATTAGATGACGAACCGAAGGCCGGTGGAGGATGGAAGCTGAGAAAACATGAACAGCAAAAAGTTTATAATACAACTTTAAAAGTAGGTGATGAATTCAATATACTTCTAAAAAACAATAAATATTGACATAATCATGCCTCATGTTGCCTGGAATAGTAGAATCTTCAGGACAAACTTTACTTTGTGAATTTGAAAGAAGGGATTTACTAGAACCACCAGCAGAAGCAGAAGTAGAACGAACCTGCATAAAACATATATTGTCAGAGTAGAGCAAAATCAACCAGCAGGTACCCACAAGCAAAGTTTCAAGTGCCTGATATATAAAGTGAACAAATTAAAGTTCAACATACTACTGAATTCAGACATAATAATTTGTAATGTATAATCATATACCATCATATGCGATAAAGTTTATTAATTTTATAATAATTACTTTAAAATTATGTTAATAATTTTTTTTCAATTTAAATGTAACACAATGATATCTTATTGGATGACAATGTAAAAGGAAGAAAAAATTACACCACAAGTGTACAGCTATTAAACTTTTATTTTTTATTTTTTTATTTTTTATTATTGACCTGAAATTGTTTTCGAAAAGCAGTATTTTTTAAGTGAAACGTATTGTTAAAAGGAGATAAGAAATTGTTATTTTTAATTAAAATTCAAATACTAGTATTTTTACTCTGTAATATTTTTAATTAAATCATTAGATTATATTTTTAATTATTTAACTTTATATTAACTGTCATACGAAAAATATAATCCTAGATGAAATTTTTAAAATGATTTTATTTTTACATTTTTGAAGTGGTTTTGAAAAAGGAATATGGTGAAGAGAGAGAAAAGGAAATAAAAAACAAAATCACTAAACACATTAGATAGTAATTTTAAAAATTTAAAGAGTCTTACTTAATAATTAAAGGGAGTGTTGGCTATTAGTAAATAATAAAGTCAAAAATCACATAATAAAAAATAGATTTCCATTCATATATATTTTATAGGTAATTTCTTTGCAGAGAAGGAAGCGTGACGTTGGTTCCTTCGCCAACAATGTCGCCTAATGCCACCAGCTAGTAGTGCGTCATACGTAAACATATACTACATACTATAGTCATTGGAATTCAAGGAAAATTGACTCATGAAGGCGACAATAAACATAAGAAGTCAAAACGTGAAAAAAAAAAAAAAAAGTGCTTTTGGTGGCCATTGTGTTGGTGATTTGATTAGTTTGAGGAGAATGACCTGCACAAGACGAACTTCAACTGCAGGTGTGGTTGCTGCAGTTGGGCTTTCTGCGATGTCAAGTAACCTCTTATGCATCAGAACTTCTTCTGCCCTCTCCATATTCATGTCCAACGCATATCTAACATAACATATTAATTCAATTCACAAATTAACAAGTTCCAAAAATTAACAGCAAGTACGAACAATCAAACAGTTAAATGTAAGAAAAATGAAAATTTGTTGTGCCTGGTGGGAAGGCGATAGAAGTGGGCCCAAAGATCGTCCTCAAAACCAGGAACCGCAGCCTCTGGGACATTCAATTCCTTAAGTCTACACAAAACCTCGTTGTAAACTCCAACCTTGTGTCCCTGTTTCGGACATCGATGGTTCCATCCAGAACTCGAAATTCCTCTGTTGCAACTCTCTGTGTCTCCCATGTTTACTGAATCCGAGTCAACAACCAGAGTTGTTCAGTAATCGATAATATAGTAATATGATAATAAGCGAAGTTTGAAGGACATCAAAAGCTCTTTCTGCATGAAACAAAAATAATGGAAGTGAGTTTTAAATAACAGTAATGAGGGGGGCAATGCGCACCGCTAGCGAATTGGACGTGGATTGTACACAAAAATTAACCATACAGATTAAGCAATGACGATAAACACAATAAAAAAAAAATGGTTTTTTAATATAAATCTTTGATGGCATCACCCACCCACCAAACACTGGCGCCCCTTGTTTCTCTCGCCTCCCACATAAACTACCATAACATCACACTCACACTTAGTCACGCCCAACTAAATCTTATTTTTAGTATTTTACACAGTTATTTAATTTATCCACATTCTTTATGTCTGTGTTTCCTTCTTACTCCTTAATTAAAACAGATTCATATGATAAGTATTCCGTTGTCTGTTACCCTGCTTATATATATATATATATATATATATATTTGCCTTACGATTTTATATGTGTCAATTTATGTTTTAAAATTATTTAAATAAAAAAATATACTCATTTGATGTGTGAAAAATACCATTAATAATATAATATTGTGTCAATCTCATTGATAATAATTTGATTGCATGTATAATACTAGATGTGGGTTAATGGTTTGAATATATTTTTATCTCAATTAAATATTTGGAATAATATTTTTTTATGTTCGACTCAAAATTAAATAAAATTAGTTCAACTTAGATGTAGTATTCGATATAATTTTGTCTTCAAAACGGCACACAATAATAAAGTCGTCACTAAACTAGAATTTTGGATGAAAAGTTCATTAGAAGATTAGGTCTAATTAGGTCTCAAAATAAATTTTTAGATTCAAATTCAAAATTGGAGAATATCATTCTAAATATTTGAAACTTCAAGATTATAACTTTTTTTTAACCAAGTAAAATACAATTTAAATCTTGTATTTGGGTCAAGTTAATATGAGTTTAAAATTTGGATATGGTATTTGGATCAAATCCAAACTCTAAGAAAGAAATATTACTTAGGGTATGAGTTGGTATGAGTTAGGATTAGGTGGCGCCTACACATATTTCTCATGCTCCTTGCCACCTTATCAATGGAGAGGATTCTCTCTGTTCATTGTTTGACATGTGTTATTCTCTAATTATAGAATTTTTAAGAAACATGTCTTATAAGTTTGGGTTAGCTTAGGTTTTTTCATATAAATAGAGGTGCCCTCCTATTGTAAAATAAATTTAATGAATATATTGGATTGCTTCCAAAATATTTTAAACACTTCAACTCTTGTCAAGATTATCTCTAAATGAGTCTTACACAAAACATTTTCCTAAGTATTGGTCTAACCTCACTTTGAAAAATCACTTCCAAATTTATCTCACATGTCCAAACAATAATTATTCCACTCCATCTATCTAAAATAATGTTCACAACAACAATAGTTCATAAGAAACACATTGAAACATGTAATTGAAGATAAAATTATATTAATATTTCTACTCACATGTGGTCAATAAGAATAAATCACACTCATTTCTACTATGTTACGTTTTTACATTTGGGATACATAATAATTATTATTTTTAAGATAAATTATTTGATAATTATATAGATTATAATTCTTTTATAGAAATTAAGATACAAATCAAACAATATATTATATAATAAAAATAATTTATTAAATTTATCATCATGAAATTATGTTATCATCTTTACATTGTAAAGATTACTTGAGAATGAAAGAAAATTAATAGTGGAGAGAATTTATTTTGGTAATGTTAAAACATGATAAGATCTTGATATATATTATAAGAATTATCTTATAAAATTCAAGACATGTTGTCCTCTTATATACGTTTATAATTCAAGATCATTCAAGTAAATCATATTGATAAGAGAAAATCAATCTGCATTACATGGAATAAGTGATTTTAATGGATTGTTTTCAATAAATGATTCAAACACAAGAAAATGAAAGAAGTTATAAAAAAACATTTCAAAGAACCATTATATGAAGGTTGTAAAAATACAAGGAACCTAGGAATCTGCCATGCTCGGGACTCCATAGATCCATTAGAACACATTTAACTTTCTTTTCAGTTTAACATTTAGTTTTAGATTATTTCTTTTTCTTTTTATATATCTATAAAATAATTATTAGATATATTAATTTATAGATTTATACAGTTTTAAATATTATACGCTCAAAATGGTAAAATATAATTAATAGTGAGTTGAAATAACCGTTTTTAAACACAGCATTTTTTACACAAAACACATCTAGATTGAAGTCCTATGCACGGTAGTTGTTCTCTTGTTTCTTATTCTTCTCAAAACCATCTTCATTTGCTTTAGATTTGCTTTAGATGTGATATTGTTATATAAAAATTTATAGTACCTTTTATTATATCATCTATTCTTTGGTATGTTATTTTACAAATTTATTTTAAAGGATAATTCTCTTTGCCACAGTTCCCAAGTCTGTACCTTCTCATTAGATTAACTTACAGTAGTTACTTGAGATAACTATAATGGTTCCATACCTCACACTAATTAAGTTAAAATTGAATCCTGTGGTTACTAACTATTAACTAAAGAGAAAGAGTTGTTACTAACTATTAACTAAAGAGAAAGAGTTATAATAAGATTATCAATTATACTTTTGGTTTATTAATAAATGATTGAATGATCAATATCAAAACAAAGATTATAAATATGATTTCCCTTAGGAATTACAAAATAATAAAAGAGGTGATTCCTAGTTATATCAACTATCTCTTAATTAAAGTGATTTAAAAAAGTATATGTAAAATTCAAAACACCAGAGAAATTCTAGTCACAAAATTATTTTTTAAAGAGTTAAACGATTTTTAATCAAAAATCCTTTTTTCATTTTAAAGAAAAAAATCACACAAAACAAATATATATATATATATAGATAGATATATATAAATATAAGATTGTGTGGACCACGCTATACTTACCATTCATCCACAAAGAACAAATTTAGAAAGATAATTGATTGATTAATTGAAAGGAAAGGATCGACACTAGTTTTCTTTTTTCTAATAAAATAAAGAAAGAAAAAACAATAATTGTGTAGATCATAGTCCAGTGGACCATTATCCACATGAATAGTATGCATGTAAAAGTCCACAAAAGATTTCTAGGCTATTCTTTCTTTGATTTCCAGAAAAGGGTAGCAGTAAGATTCTATGGAAGTCCAGCTTCAGGGGTCTGCCTAAGCTTCATCTTCTCTTTGTACTCCGTCAATTCTCTCTTATACCTTTCTTTGTCTCTTAACCCGATGTTCTGATAAACCTGCAACAAACATCATTAATCCAGAATCTAGTACTTTGCACCAAGTTTTAATCAAAACATTAACTTCAACATAGAAAACAACTGCAAAGACCAATATAGGAAGAAAAAAATAACCTTTCTTTCTTCGGGGCTGAGACTGTTCCATGACTGGCCAATCATCTTGGTAAACTCCCTTTCTCTGTTTGGGTAGAGAGCTTTGAGAGAGTAATGCTTTTCAGCAAAGAAGAAGTTATAGCCACTCCTATTGGGCTTTGGATAGTTGGGGTCCCACCTTCTCTTGTTTCTCTTCCTCCGACCAGAACGGTGACCTTTGCTTATGAATGGCACAATGGCATTCTCCTGTTGCGGAATAGAAGGAGGAGCAACATTTTTTTCTGGATGGTAAAGCACCCCTCTAAGAACCTCTGAACCCAGTTTCACAGACACTAAATAACCACACTCAAATTTCCCTTCGATTGTTCCACTCCCCGAAAGACATGAAGTTTCTACATACAACAAAAGAAACAGTAAATTACAGCACTCAAAAAACACTTTGAAAGTGCAGATAAGTTAAATAAATAAGCACATTGTTCTTCCTGACTTAATAAGGCATGAGCTATTCCTACAAATGAAAAGGCCTAATTAAGGAAGAGATTGCAATTTGCGAGAACTATGCCAATACCACCAAATACAAGCTTTCATCATCCAATTTATTACTACTTGTTACTACCAAGTCAAACACATTACTAACAAATTACAACAATTTTCTTATCAAACCACTATTCATTTCAAATTACATGCACATAACATTGTACATTTTTTCGTGAGTGTTGAAGTCAACCTTTCCAAAATTCAACAAAAGTATCTTGGAAGTTCAATTGTGTGCATGAAAGGAATAAGCAACGCATAATCTAATTAGCTTACACAAGAGAAACCGGAGTTTCATTAATTAGCTAAATATGAGTTTATTAGCTTGATAAATGAATTAGAAATTAATCAACCGGTAATCCCTAAATTAAACAAATTAATCTTGGAAAAAAAAATTCCTCTGACTTGAGAATTGCTTATTCACCTTCAGCATGGGATTCCGGACTACTATTTAAGGGCTTAGGAGAATATTCCACAATAGCTAATTCAGGTCTCCAAGAAGGGCTGCTGCCAGAGAATGCATCTGCACAATAGAATTTCATTGATCAACCAGTTAAACCAAAACAATGACCAAATATAAAATAAATATTAAAAAAAATGTAAAAGTATCACCCGTTGAAGGAGTATAGACAGAACCTATGAACAAATATAAAATAAATATTAAAAAAAATGTAAAAGTGTTACCCGTTGAAGGAGTATAGACAGAAGAACCCCGAGCCTTGAAAAAGTGAACTTGTTCATAATGATAAAGAAGACTGAAGTAATGTTTCCTCAAAACAAAAGAAGCACTGGTTGTGGTTGCCGAGAACTTGAAAACACTACCAACTTCTCTCCACTTTTTCTCTGTAACTACCTGAACTTCATAGAGTTAAAAAATAAAACATGTTCTATTTCTTGACTAATTACTTTATTTAACAATTAAAAAAATAAGTAAGAGTGTCTTAGAGAAGGAATCCACCTTCTCGTAGCCACTTCTTCTGGTAACTTCCACGTAAAGAACGTGCAAATCCAGCTCCTTCCCTCCAATCACAGGAATCCTTAACAAGTTGACCAGACCAAAACGGTCCAACATTCTATGTTATTTTACTTTAACACCATTTTTAATAATAACAATAGTATCATGAAAACACTGGCCAAAACCAAACCTCAGCCCCATTAAATCAAAATCACATTTTTATTAATGAAAATGTTCAACAATACATAAATAAACAAAAGGAAGAATGAAAAATAGAAGCTCACATGAATTTGGTACCCATAAGGAAGTGGAAGCGTCTGAGAGTGTCCCAGAAGAGAGAGGAGTCTCTGACGACATCGTCATGAGCAGCGAGTGGAGCAGGGTAGTGCTTTCCGTCCTCTCGGACGTGGGTTGGCGTCTCCGATGACATTCCCGCACAGGAGAAGAAAGAAGTGAAGAGTGGTGTTGGGCGTGTTAGAAGTGTTGGAAAAGAAAAGGCGCATGAATATGAACGAAAGAAGGAGTAAATGAGTAAATAGGCAGAGAGAAGTTGAGAAAGGGTGAGAGAAAATGCGAATTAAAGAAGCTGGGTTGCCGCGTGGGGGAACGGTTACTCAGCAGAGTTGGCTTTTTCTGCCATTGCGGATGCAGTAAGTAGGGTACAAAGTCCCAAGAAAAAGAAACCTTATAATATAATAATATAATATTATATTATATAATTATGTTACTTGGGTTGGGTGTGTTCCTTTATTGGCAGGGTGACAGACAGAGAGCACAGTTGCAGAGTTGTCTGTGTGGGGAGCTTAGGATCGTTGACATGCACCTCTGCTTCTGACTCTGCTCTTCTATGCCCTCACACATCAAACGCAGTATCTTCCTTCTACATCAAAGAATCAAATAACATCACCCATTTACTACTATCCCTTCTATTTCTAATAACCACACTGTCCTTTTTATTAACTTACTTTGCATTTTATTTTAAATTATTTTCATATAAAAAAATAAGAACAATACTACTCATTTAAATCCTTTTTTTTTCTTTGCATTGCCACTGAAAAAAAAAAACTCAACATATCAAATTACTTAGTAGACAAATAATGATAGAAGACATTTGATTCACGTTAAATTTAGTTGGTAATGTTATATTTTATACTGTCAATCAGTTAAAATATTTTTATCTAAAAAGTAATTGAAAATGTGTTAAAATAAATGTTATAAAACTTAAACATTTTTGTGTATATAATATTTTCCTATCTCTGTTCTTTTATGTTACATGAAGTATTTATTTTGATTGTCATCTTATAATACCATGGAAGTAGGTATGAAAGAGAATGTAATTAATATGAAAGATAGTAATTACAAGGTAGTTCTCCTATGTATAACAGTCCTATGCATATAGTAAGTATTCTATATTAAAAAATTGTTAAAGGAAAATTCAATTAATAATGTTAAATTTTTAAATTTATTTTAAAATATCTACAATAATAATCAATTTAAATTATTTTTAGATGTAATATAT
>Ga0123340_1004531_pt1 | contig 13186 bp, 6 predicted proteins | sample SirMexnodulemix_FD_89961 | JGI IMG/M metagenome (GOLD analysis project Ga0123340, IMG submission 89961) | Root nodule microbial communities of legume samples collected from Mexico - Siratro Mexico nodule mix | ecosystem: Host-associated > Plants > Roots > Nodule | place: Mexico: Nepantla... | reverse complement strand
ATTTTTTTTATCAGCAAAAGAATATATTGAATATAAAACACAAAGGTGTTTCAATTCTTTTATAAAATATTGAATTATAATTTTCTCTTATAAAAATTTTGAGATCATGAGTACAATCTAAAGTTTGAGTTCTAAAATAATCACCGTTTATTTTAACAAACATACTATTTCTATACCAAATTATAACTAGATACATCAAAAGCAGCTTCACTACAATGAAAATGAACCAATACTTCACGTTACACAAGTTGAGACCGTCCATTTTACATATTGTGTTGTATTGGATGTTACCCCTGTGATGTATATTTTGTGCTTGCTAAAGCCTGAAATTTGAAAGCCTCTAGAAATCTAGCAAGAGGAAAATAAGGCTGTTTTATTTATTATTTATGATTGTAGGGTCTACTTGAAGAGAAAAAAATAGACTTCTTTGATCTACCTATATACGGTCCCACTGCTGAAGAAGTTAGACAAGTGATTGAAGCAGAAGGATCATTTACTCTTCAAACATTGAGGACTTTCAACATAGGTTGGGATGCAAATCTTGATGAGGATGTTGGTGATTCTATACTTGATAGTAAAATGAGAGGAGAGTTCATAGCTAAGTCCATTAGAGCTGTTTTTGAACCCCTTTTGTCAATTGAGTTTGGGGAAGATACCATGGATGAATTGTTCACAAGATTTGCTAAGCGAGTTGCCCAACTCATTGAGTTGGAGACGTTGGAATATACTAATGTGGTAGTGTCCATGACCAAAGTTTTTTGAAGATATATATTTTGGATGGGTTATAAGTATAAGACAAACTTTATGTGTTAGGTATTTTAGATTCTTACTAATAATATTGGATTCCTTATAACTTTAGTTTCCTTTTTAGGAGAAACTTTCATTATGTTAGTTTAGTGGCCTATTGTCATTTTGGATTCTTATCTATTCGGTTCTATATATCTCTCTTTCGATTTCAATAGTGTATTAGGCTTGATAAAGGTAAAATTACACGGATAGTTTCAGCAAAGACAAAAAATGTTTAGTATTATTTTGTACTTCAATCATATTTATAGTTTCTTTTTATTGATCCCTTTAATTTAATGTTATAAAAATACTGTTTCCAAATTAAAATAACCCTTATTCTCGATTCTCTTAACAAAATTATAAATCTTAAAAGCGTTGTTATAAATATACTTTCTTCCAGAAATCGCTAATATAGAGTAATTACAAGAAGAAACCTTAAGATATATTGAGCTCGTACTTACAAGATGATCGGAATTCAATTCTTGCATAAGAAGAGTTTTAATGTAACTAATTGTAAATTATTATAACAAAATTTGCTATTATTTACTGTAAATATTTGTTGGTAACTCAAAATTCGTAGTTAAGCTAAACAAAAGAAACACGTAAGTAAACCGGGTATAGGTAACTCTTATTTACATATTTTCAAAATCTATTTGTTTTCTTTTTTTAAATTTCTAAATAAGTTAGAGTAACCTCATTATCCCGATTAAATATATTTTTTATTATCAATAAAATAAATAAATTCATATATATTAATATCTTCACTGTGGAGGTTTTAACATCTTTTACTTCTAAATTTTCTCTTTAATTTTAGCTTAATCTTGTGTTCAATAAACAACATTTTGTATTGCTACTGTAGCAGAACTTGATTGATAATTTGGAGATATTAGATGTTTTTAAGTGCTAATGTATTTAAATTTTTTCAAAATATAGATAATTTTATTTAAGTTAATTATCTCAAAGCTGATTATATATAAAATAAAATAATTATCTGATTTTTCAAATTTAGTACCAATCTTTTTATATAGATATGTAATTTACAGTACCCTCTTATATTAAAAAAAATAAATATTATATATTTCATCTTAAGTTTAATATATGATTTTTAATAAAAAAATAACGAATGTTTTATGATTTCATAATAAATTTTCTACTAAAAAATTGCACTGAATCTTTTTTTTTATGTATATATATGCGTCATCTTATAACTAGAGTATAATTTTTAATGAAAATAATCTAAATATTATCACAAATAGAAAATATTCAAAAAAGAATTCTTTTATTGAATTTATTATTTATACTAGTAGTTAACGGCCTATTTAATGTAAATACGTAGTTACATTATCTTTACTTAGTAAATTGTTGGATATCAAATTGGATATTCATTTGACCTCATAGTGCCCAAGTTGACGTGGACTGATGTAACCAAGTCAATAAAAAATCCAATGATGTGTGGTTTTGAAATGGGAACTTGAAATCGTATTCTATTGAACTTTATTTGGTATTTCATATATATTAATACTTTATTATGATAAAAAAAATTAGTGTTAGGTTGGATTTATTAGATGTTAACCATATATATTTATATTTTTTTAATGTTGATTAAGTCCCTTAAGGATCTAATGGTCTAACCACTTACTCTACACCTCGATCAGGTCAGTGATTGAACCAATTTTCACAACATTGAACTGTATTGGTGAATCCATCATCTTATCTCTAGCACTTTAATTATAAAATACATTTGAAAAAAAAAAATTCGTTTACTTAAGTATCATTCTTTAAATAAAATTTTTACGACATCTTATAATGTGACCTATGACTTGTACTATTTTCACTTATTTTCATAAGGGTATTACGTATGTTGTTCACCTAATCTTATACCTCACGCACAATAGATAAAAAATAATAATAATTTCATTAAAATATTTTAAAGTTTTAAAACTAAAAAATTCAACACACATAAAGAATTGCGTAATTCTAATTTTTTCATGTACTATTCAACAAACCTATATTATTCTATTATTATTTTTTATTTTTTATTGTTATTGACTATCATTATCATCCGGAGACGATTACAACAAAAACTGCATGCTGCTTGCTCTAGAGTTTAATGGTCAAAGGGAGTGAGTGAAAGGGAAGAATCTGATATGGAAGAAAGCATCACATTGACAAGAGAGCCTCTTCTTCCACAACAACAACAACAAACTCCATCTTCTCTAATCAATCATTTGTATATTGGTCACTTCTTAGCTAGATGGGATGCCAGGTTTTTCTTTCACCTCTCATCATTGATTTAATTATTTCAACTCAAATATTATTCATAGGTCACTAATCACTATTGTTTCGGGTGCTTAATTGATTTCACTTTTTACAAGAATGCAAAGAAAAATTTCCTTTTTCTGCTTTATAGTTTCTAAAATCTCCTGAATAGGAGAACGGGTTTCTGCCGTAATACCAAAACAGATAAATTGAAATGGTTGTTTGTCCTATGAATGAGCAATTTTTTAGTGGGATGTGATATTTGATTGTGGCAATTACCCTTAATTGTACCAAGCTGGGAAATAGACCACATTGGATAAGATATAATATACATGCATGGAAGGTGTCTGGGAGTTAGTTAGTTAATTAGGATCATTCTGTCTTGGCTTGAGAGTTGAGACTTTCAAAATCACTGTTTCCAGGGAATGGGTTGCACTATTTTGGTTGGTTTGGTTTGTTTTGGTTTTTATTAGTTTAATTCACTGTGCATCTGTGATTTCAGGATGTGGGAATTCTCTGTTGGTTTATATATGGTCAACATATGGCCAGACTCTTTGTTGTATGCAGCAATATATGGTGCCATCGAATCTGCCTCAATTGCACTGTTTGGCCCCATAATTGGAAGATGGGTTGATAAGTTGACTTATGTGAAGGTGTGAGCCCAAAGTATTACTAATTATTTTATCTGCTTTTATGCAAGGACTACTAGTGCTTCTGACTTGTAAAGCTTTCTGTCCTTTTGCTAAAAGCTAAATGATAACTTAAGATCTTTTTTATTCTACTTGGCTTCATAGAATTTATGGGTCCACTATTGACAGGCTACTTTTGTGCTTGGTCTATCTTTTTTCCCCTTGACTTTTATGTGGGTCTGGATGAAGAAGCCGTAAAATGGAAAGAAATGGGTAAAGAGAGGATTATATAAGTGAAACGGCTTTTAATTCTGATGCTATAAAATTTTGGTCTACATGTGGGGTGTAAAGTCTTTGCTTAAACCATTGGTTCACTCTGTTTTTGGACTTACCCTATCCATCAGATTCTTTGTTTAAGTCCTTAGATTCTACCAGCATATGCATGTGAAATGCCAAAGTCATTTCAAGAATTATCTAAAGAATAAGAGATGAACAAAATTCAAAGATAAAAATGTATATAGCAATATCTGACAGGTAGCTATAGTTATTTAATTTGGTTCTTAATTCTTTTATTATGAAGATCTAGGTGTCTTTGGTGAAGTAACTCTGTCCGCATATTTTATTGGCAGGTTTTGCAGTTGTGGCTGGTGACACAAAATCTCTCTTTTGTTATTGCTGGGACAACTGTAATTGTTTTACTTGTCAACTCATCTTTGAAGTTTACAAATTTTTCAGCTTTCATGTTACTGTTATGGACCATCAATATCTGTGGTGGAATTGGTGTGCTTTCTACTCTTGCTGGGACAATCTTGATTGAAAGAGAATGGTAAAATTAGTTGTTGTCTTTACTATCTCTCAAATTTACAATTCAGAAGAATATTAGTTATTCTAACTTTTTTTCTGGTTTTCAAGTAGTTTAATTGTGCACAGTAAAGGAAAAATGGTATTTCAAAGCATGATTAGCACCTCTATTATGTCACTTCAGAATGTAATGCCTTTGCTCATATCACATAATCTAATGTCTTAAATTTAACTCAATTATGAGGGATGCTTAATTAAATGGTAAATAAATATTTTTGTTAAGAACATGATGTTATCCTTGTTTCTATTATACAGGTTGTTAGTTATAGCGGAAGGTCAACCCCCAGAAGTGCTGACAAAGATGAATTCAGTTATAAGACGCATTGATCTAACCTGCAAGCTTCTTGCTCCTGTTATTACTGGGTTTATAATAAGCTTTGTATCACTGAAAGCATCTGCTATAACTTTAGCACTGTGGAATACTGTGTCCGTTTGGGTGGAGTATTGGCTTTTTACATCTGTATATAATGGGATTCCAGCATTAGGCCAAAGTAGCCAGAGGAGGATGGCAAGACTTTCCCAAAGTGATCAACAAAAAGACAATCCAACTTTGGAGGAAGATAGCTTGCTTTCTGTTGCTGGTGGTAGCGCAGAATTGGTGGATAGAAAAAGCAGTAAAAGACTTTGTGAGAAGATATCAGAAATTCCTTATGTTGCTGCGTGGAAAGTTTATCTAAAGCAAGAAATTGCCCTTCCTGGACTAGCTCTGGCTTTGCTATTTTTCACTGTACTCAGGTGAAAGCCTACAAAAAAAAGTGTAGCAAGTAAATGTTACATGAAAAAAAAATGACTAGCCAGAATTAGCCTTTCCCACAAATGCTTAAAATATCCAGTTTATTTACGAAGCTTGTCAAAAACATGTCCTGCACTTTTTTGCTGTTTGTCCGGCATGAAGAGTTATTATAATCAAGATAAAACTATTTTTTCTGTTTTATATTATAGTAAGAGTCATTGATAAAATTTCAATTTTTGCCTCAGTTTTGGAACTTTGATGACAGCCACCTTAGAATGGGAAGGGATACCTGCATATGTTATTGGAATAGCAAGAGGAATAAGTGCTGCGATTGGAATTGCTGCAACAGTTCTATATCCTGTGTTACAGTCTCAAATATCGACTATTAGAACAGGACTTTGGTCTGTATGGTCTCAGGTATAAATATAGTAATGAATGGCTCTAGAATGTATAAATGACATGAGTACCAGTCAAATACTCAATTTTCTGTGAACTGAAAAAAAATGTATTATTGATATAACAATAGTATGTAGGTTGTTTAATTAAATGGGTTATTCCAACCTATCTGTATTGTCCTTTTTATGAATGTTATGCATTCAATTGTAGTGGACTTGCCTCCTTCCATGTATAGCTGCAATATGGATCCAAAGTGGCTTTCTATCATCATATATTCTTATGGGAAGTGTAGCCATTTCTCGGCTTGGATTGTGGATGTTTGATTTGTCTGTGCTTCAACAAATGCAGGCAAGAAATTACCCTTATTACCTGAATTTACTTAAATTTTCCTAATTTTTTTTATCAAATGCCTGCAATCACTGTAGTTATCTTTCTTAATAATCATCTTGGCCTGACTTTTTTCTTGTTAATTTTTTTTCGTATAGGATCTTGTTCCTGAATCTGATCGTTTGATTGTTGGGGGTGTTCAGAACTCACTTCAGTCTATAATGGATTTATTGGCCTATGTAATGGGAATCGTAATATCTGATCCACGGGTGAGTTTTAAAACAATCATGTTTCACATGTACTTGCTACTTGTAAGTTTTGCCTTAGGTCTTTGATAAAAGACTTTGAGTATCTCGTCAATTTTCAACTTCTGACAGAATTTTTCTAATTTCACTAACGTCAAATTAGATCTAAGAGAAGTACCACTATTTATTGTAATTATTACGGTTGAAAATTTACTCTTTAGACAACAAATGTTTCAGATGCATCTCCATTATCGGAACACTCCCAAGCTTTCTTTTGCACCATATAACTGTTGGTTTTTGTTTAAGGATAGAAGAAAAACAATAGAGCCAGGAAACAATATGAATATTTTTGAATTGCAAAAGGTCTAAAGCTTTTATTGAATCTGGCTTGTATTCACTGAAATAACTTAATAGAAATCTGGCTCCATGATTTAGGAGTTGCTACTGATAGCTGAATAATAAAATATGAAACTGACTAACATACTAACAACTAGAAACAAGATAACATATTCTTATTAATTTAATGACTGACTTATTCAAAATTAAAATTCAAACTGCTTTGATAGCATCCAAGACACGTTTCCAACACTCCTCCTTGCATTGGAGGATGCAAACTCTTAGTTTCTCCCTCAAAAATTTAACCTGCTGATTGAGAATGATTTGGTGATCTTTTGTTCAGGATTAATCTTCTCCTGTGGAAATACAATCACTTCCCTTTGATATAATTGGATGTTGGCATTTTCAACTTTTAACTTCTCAATCAAATCTCTAATGTATTAGTGAAAACATTTTGTATCAGAAGTTCTTATCCTTGTTTCCCCGAGCCTTCAACTCTAAATTCAGAGTTTTTAGACACTTCTCATCGTGCTCAACCCTTTCAACTTTCTCTAAAGCAGATCTTGCTTCTCTAATGACAATATCATACTTCCTGTTCCACTCCCTCTGACTCCTCTTGAGCAGAGTAAGCTTGTTCCTTTACTGCTACCAACCTTGCTTCACTAGCACTACTTCTAGACTTGGGGGCTGCTATTATAGAACCAACTTATTTTTCTCCTCCTTCTTCAGTTTCTTCTTTCTTGTGCCAAAATTTAGTTATTTCCTCTTCTATTGAAAAAGCAATTTGCTCCTCCTCTAATGGATTTAAAGCAAATTTTTCTTCTTCATTTTAACTTGAAAAATATTTTTGCCATATACATCTTTAATTGTGCAGGATTTGTTTTCAAACAACACTTTGTAACCCTTTTCAACTAGTTGTCCAACACTCAACAAATGTTTATCTATTTTAGGAACATACAACACATCATTAATGAACTTTGTGCTTGAATAGGATGAGATTATTATTGTTCCTTTTCCTTTGCAGTGCTTAGTTCCTTGAATAGATCCTTGTAATTTGTCATGCGGTTAGTACCACCACAAGTAATAAGTCAATTATGACAAGATCCATCTTAGAGAACCATGTGGCAGAAAACAAGTAATCCTCCTCCTATTGATTAGCACCCTTTTCGTCTTCACCACACGGTTGAATTGTTAGCAACCTTTGACTCTTCAAAATGTAGTTGATTATTTTTTCTATTAAATAATAGCTCCGTCCCCGAGAATGCGGGTAACTTTTCTTTCACCCTTTCCTTTGTTGTAATTATTTGCACTGCTCTCACTGCTACCTAGAAGATTCTCCTTGTAGTTTTCTTTTTCCATGTTCTAGCTTGTTGGTTCTTAGCCAGTAGTGCACCTTCAATAGCATGACCTTGTCTCATAAGCCTTTGTTGCTCTTAGGTCTACAGGGCATGTAATGCTTCTATTGAAGTGATTTTGATTAAGTCCTTTTTATTCTCCAAAGTGGTTATGGATGCCTCATATCTTTCTACCATTGTGTCAAGAATATTTTTGATAATTCTTGAATCAGAAAAGTTAGTGTCAAGTAATCTTACCTTCTTAGCAATACCTTGTTTGAGTATTCTTTAATTGTTTCAGAATCTTTTATCCTTTAGAGATCAAATTCCCTCTTCAAATTCAGCACTTACATGTTTCAAATCCTTTCATCTTCTGCATACTCTCCCTTCAGATAGTCCTAAGTTTCTTTTGTTGTTCTTAAAGTTGTGATCTTAATGAAGATGGTTGTTGAAACACCAACAAAGAGACATGATTGTGCCTTTACTTTCTAAGTTTTTTTCTCCTTATCATTTTTTATTTAGGCCATGGGTGGGATTAAGTACTTCATAATCCACTTCAACAATTTCTTAAAGATCTAAAGTCTTTAGATATACCTCCATTTTTACTACCCATTGATCATAGTTTGCTCCATCAAATTGTTAGAAATTTGATTCAACCTTACAAAACTACCTCAATAAGGTGAGGTTTGTCCCCACATATATACTTTAAATTGGTCTTATCTCTAGCCGATGTATGATCTCCAACACATCCCCTCACGTCGAGGGCATCATGCGTCCATACCGAGGATATCGAGCATGGGAATCAAGGGGGCCCAAGTGACACGACAAGCCCAAATCTTGTCTAGGATAGACACTGAATGACTCCTATCTTAGTAAGTATGTTTAGGCCTAACTCAACCTCATAAAACCTTCTTAATAAGGTGAGGTTTGAGTTGGAACAATTGACTATATAAGGGGATTTGAATAGAGTCTTAGACTCTTTGTTGGAGCAAACTAAATTGGACTTGTCTAGGATCAAGCTAAGCAAATAGCACAAAAGAGATTTATATTGATTGACCCAAACACAGGGACCATATCCAATTCTCCCTTAAGTAGTTTAAGAGGTTCCACTATTTAATTGAATGATTACAAAACAAGTACACCAACCACTCTTGATTACAAATGACTATACCGACCACTCCTCTTTAACTTTTTTAACCTCCCTTTGAGATTAAGAACTCTAAAAGCAAGAAACACTCTCAAAGAGAACACAAATTAAGTTTATAGGATGAACTTCATAAAGTGAAGAATTACAAGGCTATAGCTCACACCCACAAAGAACACTTAGTTTTCAATAAGCTTTATTAGACTTGTGTATTGCACTTCATCTTCTTCTTGTCTCTTTCTATAGATTCTTCTTGATCTCTTTCTAATAATGTCTATCTTCAACATTATTAGCACGGACACTTGATTCAAAAAGTTTTGATCCTGCCTTTGTTCTGCTTAAGGAAACAAATCAAACAATTTTGTATATATGACACTTAATTGTGATTAAAATAGAATTGCATAAGCGTGCTTGTCCCCTTATAAAACTAACTTTTACACTTGATCATAAAATCATCTTTAACTATAGATTTTATAGTCGTTGGGAAATTGTTTCAAACTCTTAATATTTATCTAGAAATAATTTGATCGTTACGACTTTTATTATGACTTAATCCATGTTAAACGAATTCTTCCTCCACCCCAATAGTTCAGTGGAAAATACAAACATGTCCTTAAATGATAAATGGTAAAAGACTAAAATATCCTCTATCCCCATTGACCTCCTTAACCACTCTTATCCGATTCATTCTCCCTTTGCTTGCATCCGATTCATTGCTTTACTGTAGCATCTGGTTCAATCATAGTATTTGTTTTTCACCTTCACCGTCAACAAAAGTGATCTGTGCCTGTGGGTGAGAGTCTGCAACATTCGCATCGCAGATCTGGGAGGAGAAGCTGCGTATTTGCTTCAATCTGAATTAAAGCTTTAAACAAGTGAAAATAAAAAAAAAATTATGTTTATTAACAATTTGTGAGTGGTATTGATGATTAGGGTAGTTAATTTGATGATTGGGTTGCCATCGACGGTGAATTTACATCGGAGAAGATGAACTTCATATGAACTGGATGCCCCGCATCCAATTTACATTTTGGAAAAAAACCAAAATGTAAACCGGATGGAGGGTCATCCGATTCACATTTGCAAATGAAATTGTGAATCGGATGGCCCCCATCCGGTTTACAATTTTTTTTCCACAATGTAAACCAGATGAGGTGCCATCCGGTTCACATTTTCATTTGGAAATGTGAATCGGATGGCCCCCCATCCGGTTTACATTTTGAAAAAAATTGTAAACCGGATGGAGGGCATCCGGTTCAGTAATTTTTTTTTTTTTAGAAAAACAAAAGGTCATTTTGGTCATTTTCACAGGGACAATTTTGACATTTTTAAAATTTATGGAGGTGTAGGACGAGGGTATTAGGGTGCAGAAAGAATCCGTCTCCATGATGTTAACATTCCATATGGTCTATAAGATGTGATACTTGTTGTAGATACTAGATAGTCTATTGTATCCTTTAGCTGCCACAAAACATATGTTAGAATGTTTAGATAAATAAACATATTTAAACACTTAGAGTGTTTATTATCATCAAAACTTCATAGATGGTTTATTGACATATGACTGTCTAGAGAGGCTTAGACTGTCTAGGGTCTTAGTAGTTTGTCCCAACTTATATACTATAATTTGACCTTATCTCTAGTCAATAGAACTCTACTAGGATAGACTCTTAGACTCTTAATGGCCCTGGTACCACATTAAAATAGTAATAGTGGAATTTAAGCTTAACTCAACCTCACTAAACTATGGAGAGGTTTTCCCCGACTTATATACTAAAAATTGGTCTTTTTATCTTTAACCGATATGAGATCTCCAACCATTTTCAAATGATTCCTCAAGAAGAAAGCTTTGATACCAATTGTTGGTTTTTGTTTAAGGATTGGAGAAAAACAATTGATCAAATAAACAATATAAAATATTTTGAATTGCAAAAGGGTAAAGCTTTTACTGAATCCCTCTTGTTTTTAATCTCGGAAATAACTTAATAGAAATCTTGTTCCATGATTTTAGAAGTTTTTATTGGTAGCTGAATAATAAGATCTGAAACCAACGTATCCACTAACAACTAGAAACAATATATTCTTATCCACTTTATATAATTGGCATATTCAAAAAAAGAAAAAATGGTTGAGCAGCATCTAAGGCATGTTTCCAACAATAACGATGCAATAGAATCTAGTTCTTTTTCTGGATGGATAAACCACAACACAACACACATCTCTTATTTACTAATGTCCCTTTACAACATTTTATCCTGAGTGAAATATTGTCTACTAATTGGTCACTGCTGCACTGATAAAATGCATCCTTAGCTATGACAAGGCTAAAACAACCTACGTCTGCCAAGTTCATTCACATCAATGCCTTGGGTTGAAAATTCATGCCACATTGTCCAAACAAACTTGATTTCCTCCAACAACATATAATACAACTTTGGCTATAATTTATATTTATTTCTTTTTGGTACCTCCGTAGTGTAAACATAATGAAAAAATTTCATCTATTAAAAGATGGCTATTGTACCCAACCTCAAGATTTTATTTGAAGATTTGATCTGTAACCATATTGAATAGCATCATGTGATCATGTAGCCTACTTCAACTAGCAGTATAGGGTTTTTCTTGTTATCATTTTCATCGTCAAAAGATGGCTATTGCTTTGAAACTAATGCTTATCCAAATCCCAAGTATGCTGATCATGCTTCTTTTTATCTGTTTGACTTTTCAGGAATTTTGGAAGTTGACTTTGTTATCATTTCTAGCAGTCACATTAGCTGCAATCCTCTACTGCATCCATGTGTACCGTGTGCGGAAGCACCTCTTTCACTTTGATCGTCTAAAGTGGAATTAAGGTTTGGAAGGGCATCTTAGGCTACAAAGGTTTTAAGATTGGGATAAAGTTCTGTGCCATTTGAAGAAATATATACAATTGTGATGTAGTGAAAGTGTTTGGTCTAAATGGTAGAATTGTTCACAATCATCCTGCTTTCAAAGAATTATTTTTCCATAAGAATTTCCCTCTCAGTGAATGAGAATATGGACTAGATCACATAAATGAAGGTTTTAAGCCTGAAGAACAACTTCTCATCTAGTAACTAATGTCTGTATCATATTTGCACCTAATAGTTAATAAGATCATTATCATTTTCATCATCTAAAATACTTCAGTTGATTCCCCTTTTAAAGCAAACCTCATCCCAAATGCAACGTAAGTGATGCAATAGAGACTGCTTGATATTGTGACCATGTTCAGAAGCATGAGCCTTGTGAGAGTGAAACACTGTACAATTCAGATCATAAGGAAGCATGTACAAAACTAGAAACTCCGGATACTGGTCCTTTTTCTGTTGTGGCTCTTGGATATATTGATCAAAATCACACCCAAACGCTTCCTGTGGTGTCTGTTCAAAAGTGTATAGTAACGTCAACTGCAAGCACTCCAGCTGTTGAAGTCAGTAAAGGGTGAAGTCAAAAGTTAATATTAGAATGAAATCAGTGATCAATCATTATAGTTTCTAATGCTTTGTATGTGGATTGAGGGATTAATTTGTGAGAGAGGAAAATGATGGATTTGGGAGGAAAAATATTAGAAAGTGAGGTTGATTAGATCAATGGAAAGTCTATAAATGATTGATGAGTATGATTGATAATTTTTTTCAATTAATGAAATTTGTAAGATTATAATTTTGTTATTGGGATTAAAATTTTTAAAATAAAATATGTACATGCAACTCGACATTATTCTATTGGTCTGTGAATTCATAGAAGAAAATACGAATTATTAGATAGAATTATTAGATACATGAAAAGTTATTGACAGTGAATTTGATGTAATTAAATAAAATTTGAATAACAATAATTGTAAAAGATTCAAATAAAATTGTAAATTTTATTAAACTTAAAAAAATAAGTAAAAAATTAGTATAAAAATTGACCACCTAATAAATATTAAGAATATAACAAATAATAATAGTAAGTTATTATATTATGATCATATTTGGTTAAAGTAGTATTTTGATACCACCCGGGAGATCGAGTGAAAAAAATTATGAATTATCAAATATTGTCAATACATTCTTCTATAAAGTAAAATTAAAATTGAAACTATTATTATTATTGTTAATATTATTATTTTT
>Ga0123340_1004525_pt1 | contig 13195 bp, 5 predicted proteins | sample SirMexnodulemix_FD_89961 | JGI IMG/M metagenome (GOLD analysis project Ga0123340, IMG submission 89961) | Root nodule microbial communities of legume samples collected from Mexico - Siratro Mexico nodule mix | ecosystem: Host-associated > Plants > Roots > Nodule | place: Mexico: Nepantla... | reverse complement strand
TTATTATTATTATTATTATAAACACAATAGCTTGTACCACCTAAAACGTAAGTTATGTTTTACTAAAACAAAAGTATCAACATAACTTATTCTATGAAGGGACTGAAGGTAGGTGTCATCTAACATACTGTCATTACACATAAAATTTCCTTCTCTCATTTTTTTTCTCATAAAAATAATTGTAATAAAGTTTAAAACACATGTATAGAAAATAAAGTTTTCATGGTAATTGTATTTATAAATTAGCACCTTGAAATATTTTTAAGATAAATAACTTTTACAAAATAAATAATTTCATAATTATTTCTTCAATTTAATGTCAAAATAATATAATTAAGAAGTTGCAGTGACTAATATTTTGAATCAAATATTAAATAGTTTTAGCACGATCCTATTCATGTTTTACTTATATCTTAGCTGAACCATATTATTTCAAAGTGTTAAAATACCAGGGAATAGTATTTAACAAAAAGTTCAAAATAATATAATACATTCAATAAGAACAAAACAAACAAGTCAAAGTAATACATTACAATTTTAATAACAAAAAAGTCACAGAAAGTTTTAGTAGATGTATGAAATATTAATTTTAAACTCATCAAACTTAATCACATAATAATTATAAATTTTCAGTACAACATTTCATCTTTCTTTCAAATAACTCCATAATTTTCCATTTGCATGCAGATTAAGTTTGGAACAGCTTATTTTAGAACGGACAAATTATTAAAATAGTTTTTAAAATATATGTACATTTTTATAATTAAGTTATTGTCAAACAAATTTTGATTATTATTAACAGATAATGTCGATATTGCCAATCTGAAAATGACAATCCTGATAGTTTGTCTATATTTGTTAACTTTTGAATAACATATATTAAACTTGTTGATAAAATTCAGGGAGCAATATGCACATTCAATAAAAACAAAGAAAAATCTGCTCATGAATGTATCCTATTTGTCAAATTTATCGATATTAATTAAAATGAAACTCGTATATCTCACATTAACCAAAAAATAAGTAAAACGGTATATGAAAGAGAATAAATCATACAAGACGAACCCTTTCATTTATGTTCCGAAGTAAATAAACTACTCAAGCTCAAGTTCATTTGATTAATGAGTCATTCTCTCCAAGACAAAAATAAAATAAAACTAGAAAAATAATTCACTAAGATAAATTTTAAAGCTGCCTACTACTATACTTGTGAAGTTGACGTCACAGTTGGGACAACTGCAACCAATATTATCCTCTCGAAGTTGCAGATTCAACGTTTAAGCAAAAATCAGTTCATTTGAGTGAGTAGTAGAATCATTTGAGGGAAGACTCTAAACCCGTAACTGTCTTCCAGATGAAGCAAATTCTATATTCGCCATGGCATGTATAAATCAGTTCAGTTAAGCTAACCAAGTACAAGCATTTGACACGTTATTATATCCAAAATGGTCATGAATATTCAACTTAACGTGCTTAAAAATCCACCGAAGATGACAAACTCCTGGATCCTAATAAAAACCTAGGGTAGTTGCGAACAATCATCATTGAGGACCAACTCCAAAAGGTATATTTTCTTCAAATGTCAGTCACCAACTTCAAAGAAAACAGAAAATTCAAAGAGGCATGTAAACTCGACTGCTTATATAAGGTAGGAACGTAAAAAAAAAACAATTTAAGGATCTACTTGACTACGCTCCAGGTATAACCAAAAGTTCCATTACCTTAGTAGGGTGATGGCAATGCAATACAGTGATCATTCAAATCCATATATAAAACCAGGATAAATAGCTAGGTTAAAAATATAAATAATGCACACACAAATGTGTAAAAACTAAGGTATTTTGAGGCTGAAAATTTTCTTCAACAGTTTTCACAAGCAAAGTATCAATGAAAAGCTGCAGCTTCGTCTCTGAAATGTTTGAGTAGGTTCTCTATAGTCATAACATTATGGTCTGCCTTGTCTCTTACTCGAACACTCACCTGGAATAACAAATCAACTCAGCTTTCCACAGGTAGTAAAGAGAACCATCAAAAGATAGCTACATGATCCATAAATAATGGAGCAACAAGTGGGCGTAAACCCTGATGATATATTTTGCAGGTGTAGAAATGAAAAATAAATTATATTTGGTCCAGAGAGCCTAGGAACACAGGCACAATAAGATAATGGTGTTTTACTATTAATGTAGTTAACTTCTCCAGACAGATCAGAGACCATTGCCACCTCTTAAGAGATAATGCGGTAGAAAGCCTCCAAGATTAGTAGATGATGCAACCTTAATCAGAATTCTTAGAATGTAGCTCAGGCTCACATTACATCTAATTGAAACTCCCTTCAAATTTAAGGTATACTTCATCTAAAATGAGGAAAAATTATCAGGTGGTTCAAGACCGTCATGATCTACATTAATCTTTAAATAACACAGTATTATTATAATTTTTTCCCATAAATTGTAAAATTTGAATGTATTATATAGATATTGATTGGATGGGAACATGGATACTCAGCGTTCTACTTGATAATTTCTCCAAAATGAGAAATACAACTTAAGCTCTTCTAATTAAAACAAATCAAGACAAAGTTTAAACAGTCTTAACCATGCTAGCATCCTTCGCCGAAGGCTTGGCTTCTTTGTAGGCCAAGGGTATATATCTTACTTTCAATCTCAACCCTTTCAGTTTCTGAATTTGAATGATGTTATATGTTTTGCAAATGGCATGAGGGTAAATGAAATATTGTGATGAAACTATTTGTGCACAGCTTGTATAAGCAAGCTTGCTTTCTCCTTTAGACACTTCTAATTGATCCAAACTAAATTATCCAAGTGTGAGAAATTCATTAAAAGCTGTGGTTGCAGCTGACAGGAACCCTGGGTCAAACAAATCTGAAATGCATGAGGATAGGGGAAAAGGAAGAACCTGTCCAGTGTTAGCTTCCTCCTCACCGACAACCAAGATGTAGTTGTATTGTGCTAACTGTGCTTCTCGCACCTGCAGAATGTCACAACTTCTATTTAAAGACAATTCTCTTCAATCAAGAAACTGGAAAAACAATAAAAGTATACAGTACTTTAAAGAAACAACTTTCAATTACATATTTACTAAACATTTAGCATAATAAATTTCTTATAAAAAATAAAACCACCAGATATTAAAAGACACAAAAACGACCATTAACTTTGTTTGATATAACAAGTTATGAAACTGATACCAAGTAATGTTTGGGAGGCTAAACTAGTTTAGTTGCATTTAAATGAATTACAATACTCTAATTAATGTTCCAAATATATAATAACAACTTGAATAAAATTCATTACAAGTAACAAATTTTAAAATATTACAATAGAAGAAAACATACACTTTGGCAACGTGCAAGGTACAAAATCTAGTAACAACACATTAACTCATTAGTAGCTGACTAGTGGCAACAGCTTGGGGCAGAAAAGATACAACCAGTAATATAAAATTCTCTTTGGCAACCAACCAGTGTTCTGTCTAAACGCTTGTATAATAAATATGAACCATAAATATACTAAGTTTCCCCATATTTCAAATATAATACCAATCATATAACCACTATTTTATTGGCAGTATAGAAAACATTTTGGGTATTATTATTGTCCTCTGAATGAATGATATGTGATGAAATCAAACTATTGGGCCTAAAGGTTTACGTTACCTTCTTTTGAATCTTCCTATCAGTTGTATCAGCATCAACGTGAAACCCTGCTTGGTGGATCTGATCTCGCACCTGGAAAATTGCAGTTGAAGAATGTTACGGGAGCAACAAGCCCTTGTTTTTCACAAATCAAAATATAGTAGTACAAGTATCCTAACAAATTACAAACAAAATGAAAAGTCAATGGCCAGTTTGCTTTAGGAAATGTTTCCTGCTTTTGCTAATAATTACAAAAATGATACATTTCCTTGTTTCCTATTTTCAAAGAATTGTACAACATGGAATTTTAGTGATTATTGGTGAAAATAGAAAGCATTTCCTCAAACCAAACACACTCTAAGCTATTGAACTATTCAAGGACATTGCTCAAGCTTTGTGATCAGGTTATAGCTGGAAGTTTACTTCGAAATGCATGTGATGGACTGAACATAATTTAATAACACGAAACCAAACTGATTCAATGGTTTCAACATGATACAGAAAAGCTCAAACAACGAAAAGCGCTTAAGCTCTCCTATGAGAGTAATAGACAGGTAATTTGCAGACATTACAGGTGTTGTCTCGAGATAAGCAAATATACCAAAGAACAAAGCATAAAAATCAAAGCTGTGTACAACATGGAATTTTAGTGATTATTGGTGAAAATAGAAAGCATTTCCTCAAACCAAACACACTCTAAGCTATTGAACTATTCAAGGACACTGCTCAAGCTTTGTGATCAGGTTATAGCTGGAAGTTTACTTCGAAATGCATATGATGGACTGAACATAATTTAATAACACGAAACCAAACTGATTCAATGGTTTCAACATGATACAGAAAAGCTCAAACAAAGAAAAGCGCTTAAGCTCTCCTATGAGAGTAATAGACAGGTAATTTGCAGACATTACAGGTGTTGTCTCGAGATAAGCAAATATACCTAAGAATAAAGCATAAAAATCAAAGCTGTGTACCTGTAGTGCATAAGACTGTGATTTTTCAGACACAGGACATACAATTGCTTGACGAGGACTGAGCCAGAAGGGCCATTTACCCTTGTAGTGCTCTAAAAGTATGGCAAACATGCGTTCAACAGACCCTAGAATTGCTCTATGTATCATTACAGGTCTCTCAATTTTGGCTTCATCCTCGGCAGAGAATTCCAACTTAAAACGATCAGGAAGCTGGAAGTCAAGCTGCAAGTAACCACATTCATCAAGCTATCAGATGAAAAGTTATCCAAAACTAAATCATGTGAACGCAAATCCATCTGAACATGGCAAACCTGCAAAGTTGCACACTGGAATTTCCTACTTAATGCATCAGATACACTGATGTCTATCTTTGGTCCATAGAATGCCCCATCCCCTTCATTCAACTGCAAGGTTTTACAAAGAATATAAGCACAAAGATATTAAAGCTAACAAATGTCACATTCCACAGAAAATAATAAAACAGATTGCGAAAATAAAAAATGAAGAGTATGTGCAGGTGCGAGTGGAAAACCCTTTGCCCATATCAACATTAAGAGGATGAGAAGAAATGGGTGATGTCCTCCACAGAAAGAAATCGGCAACAGAAGCAAATTGGGTGATATGATGCAGAGAGAAATCAAGGGCGGACTGGAGGACTGTGGCAGAGAAAAGGACAAGGGGATTTTGAGGTTGTTAACAGAAAGTTCATTTGTCATAGGCAGAATGGAGAGAAGAGTGATTCTGTGCAATTATCACCAAATGATAAGATAAAAGTGATGTGATGTGGGAGGGGAGAAAACAGGGGAAGGCAATTGTTGAGTGAATTGAGAGGAATCTAGGAATTCCCTTGGTATTTGGTACCCTTCAGTATCTGTTTAGAGGTTCTTTGTGTTTTCGTCGTATTACAGAGGAATATATCTGTGAGGGCTAATATTTCCCTTACAATAATACTACTGTGTTTTATCAGAAAAATAATAATGGAATGAAGTACACTTATAATTGAATTGAAGATGAGACGAGCAAACACCACTTTTGGATATCCAATTTGAATTAGTTTTAATCTAGTCAGAATTATAACCATATGTTCAAAACAATATCGTTAACTATATGTCACTGGCATGAAATATTCTATAAGATATATACAGAAGAGGACATAGTTACCTGCCAAGGCTTGCCAAAATCATCTAAAGCTTCTTTAAGAGCACTTTCAGCTTTATCCCAAGTTGCAATATCTCCTAGGTATTTCTCTGGTCTCTAATCAAGTATCCGACACATGAAAAAACAAATAACAAAGATGCTATCAAACAGTTATCTTTAACCGAAAGAAAAAGAAAACATGTATTGGTTTGCAAAAACTGTTTTTCTCTTTAACTGGGAACCAGGATAGAAAGACAACAAATTTGCTGTGGAGTTAAATGAACATCAATGATTCAGTGCTACATGGAAGTAACGGAACTATAATGAAAGCCACCCCATAAAGTTACCATACCAAATAAATAATAATATATGGTGAATACATTGATTTTGCAAAATTTCATCCGGTTTTAAGCACTAACACATGAGAGAAGCCACAATAAAAAAAAATACTATATTTCTTTGTAAATTTAAATAAGCGACTATGTAGCCATAATTATAATTTAATCTACTGGAGGAAACTGCCAGATAAATGGGATTGCATAATAAAACCTAAAAACAGTCCTCCAACAAGAACAATTAAGATACTACTGAGAGCACCTTAAGTTGAGGACTAAGCTTTGAAACTCTAGATTTTCCAATTTTAAAGACATTTAAAAGCATACGTTGAAAGCCACTACGAACAATTAAGATTGAAACCATACCGTTGAAAGCTTCAGCTCATATGTGAAACCAAATATGTTATAGACATAATTGATGAAATTCAATGCGTTCCTCACTTCATCTTTTATCTGTAAAATAAATAAAATCAGCAACTCAAACTGCAGCTCAAAAGAGACTTACAAAGATTTATGTTGCATAAATTTAAAGATAAACTCACCTGGGACTCCCTGCAGAAAATATGTGCATCATCCTGAGCAACATTTAAATTAAATGTCATTAACGGTATGAAACTCAAACAGTAGAGAAAATAGAAAGTAAAGATAAGGAAAATGACCCATATTTTTCCATTTATGTTCTTTGACTTGTAATTGCATCTTATTTTAAAGAAATGAAAAAACAAACATCACCAGGAAAAAATACATTTTAGCTACACTATTATAACAGCGTACAAACACAATCCGAGGTGGTTTAATTTTAAGATGCACAGACCAATCTACTGTTTCTGTCTATAAAATTGTCAAGCCCACAAACAGCAATCCCCAACTTTTTTGAAAAAATAGCATTTTCTACTCCAGTATTCAAATTAATGGACCCAAACATGCATTCAACATTTCAAATACCCCAATGAGATTTTCGTTATACTTAGTATTCAATTCACTGTGTATACCTACAAAATAAAAATCAAAGAATCTAGCCATAATAATGCATAAAAATGTATGCCTTCCTGCCTCTGCACCTTGACATGAAAAAGAATGGATTTCCTGGTTTAAAATACTAAGCAGCAAATTAATTTTATTGAATTAACCCAATAAAAAGTAGACCCCTTTCATCAAAACTTATGTTAATCCTGGTACAGAAGAAAGATTTACCTGCTGAAATCTCCTAACACGGGTTAATCCACTCAGGGCACCACTAGCCTCATTTCGATGCAAAACCCCAAAATCAGCAAAACGGAGAGGAAGTTCTGAACCATTGAAAAGTTGAAATAATATTTCATATAAAAGATCAGCTCAATCAAATTCCATTCTTCAAGATATACACCCAAACCCATGAAGCATACACAACCTAAAAACAAACTACAGATGAGAGTCTATTTGAATATTGTTTTAAAAAACAATTCTTTAACTTTAAAGACAATAAACTTGCTTGATGTCGTTAGTTCTCATTTAAATTTTGGGAAAAATGTTTTCAAAATTAGTTTCTTAAAACCAAAAAATCAGAACATGTTATCAAACATATTGTGTTCTAGTTTCATGTTCTCAAGAATAGTTTTCCAAAACTATTTACAAGACAGCTTTTAAATAAAAAATTAAAAGCAGTTTCAAACAAAGTCCCCGGTATTTGAGCTCACATATAAAATAAAAACAGACTGTCCACCTCTCACCACCACCAAGGTACAAATTCATAGGCAAGTTCAATTTTATTAAGTTAGCTGATTGAAAAATTCTTGCTTATGCCAAACAACAATATGATATTATGCGGAAAAGTACAATTTCTAGATGAACCACAGTCACACTTCCCACCCTGGTCGTCCTGTACACAAAAGGATTGTGGCCTGATCATGGGAAGAAGAAAAACTGAAGCCATATAATAACGACAGTGAATACTTATTTTTCTACATGGCCAACCGTAAATCCATTTATCTAGCAGCTCAAACATGTGCGTTTCCCTGAATTCAAACTGAAATCTGGACTAGCTCAGCCACTGGACATACAGACATAAAAGATTGATACCATTTGAAAAGATGAATCTCCATCTAACTGAAAATTACCTCTATATGATCGAACCCTGTGTTTAAACATCAGACAGTGTCCTGGGCAATTCATTGGTTTCAACCCAAACTCTTGTTTGTCAATCTAGTTCACATAAAAAAAAATACAATTTGGTCAACACCTTGATTGCTTTTAAATAAAATGCCTTCTTGGAAGGGTTATATACTTTTCAGGATGTGCAACTTAAAATATGCAGTCGATATCCTATAGAAATCCCAACAACACAATTAATTTCTTTTCCTACATCCTCATACATGGTCCCCACCCACACAGATCATTCATAAAGATAATAATTACATGAGCACATACATCAGCACAAATATGATTCATCTAGATTCCCCCATGAGAAAAAGATATTTCCTCCAACTCTCTAACCCACATTCTTACAGAAATGAGCATTTATAGATATTGGGAAAAGCATACCTCTAAGATAAACATATCCTCTCTATAATTTGCAGCATGACCAGATTGCACCCACAGATCCATGTTATATACATTTGGAGATATGACCTGTTGATTCCATTTGCAAATAAGCACTAAGTACACGGGAAAAGATTTCTTTTGGTCACTTTAAGAAACTCCTACAATACGGTAGTGTTGGGCCTATCTTTTTTGGCTTTTCTTCTCCTTAAAATGAGAAGCTAAGTCAAACATATTTGGGATAAAAGGTCTTTAAAAATGAAGGAGCTTAACGTTTAGAAAAGAAAAGAAGGAAAAGCAGCTTTTAAAATAATTAACTGAAGTAGCTTTTCTTAAAAGAAAAAAAAAAAAATAGATTATACTGTAGCCTCCCTCTTCCTATCATCAAACACAGATCAATGTGGAACGACGAAATAGAGCTTCTAGTTTAAGAGAAGCTTATAAGCTAAAACAGACAAATAAGTTCCACACTGTTTTTAAAGTTCGTTTGTCAGATTTAACTTCAAAGTGACTTTTAAACTCAAAACAACGGGCCAAATGTAGCCTAAAACTCAACCTCTTGATAGCCCCTGTCTCTGTACTGATTTCGAATGAAGTCCATGAGTTTGTTGTAGACGCGAGCACCATGTGGAAGAAAAAACCAGCTTCCTGGACTGACATAAACAAAGACAGATGAAAACACCAGTCAGAGAAGCTTACGAAATGTTGCAATCAGACAAAAAGGGTCCCAACATACCTCCATTCATGATGAAGAATAAGCTCTTGTTTCACACCCAAAATCCTGTGATCGTACTTTTTAGCCTCCTCCAGCCGATGCAAGTATTCCTAAAAAATTCAAAAACAAAAAATGGGGAAAAGAATCAATCAACAAATGATAATAACACAGTAAGCCTTAATTCAAAAACACCACAGTATGCATGTAGCATAGTACAGACGAGCTACAGCGCTGATAACTGTTATAGGACACTATTAACAACTACTAGCTAGTTATTTACTTATCCCACAAGGAACTGCATTGATAATTCAATCCACCTTTAAACTCTTCTGATCAGGATAAGATATGCCATAAACTCTTTGTAAACTTTCACGATCTTTGTCCCCCCTCCAGTATGCTGATGAAGCCTGGAATTCCAACCCAATTAAACCAAAGTACTTGCCATTGATACAAATTAAAGGATAACTCAAACTAAGAAGTGCTTGCTTGAAAAGACAGCTTACACATACCTTTAAACATGCAATTGCTTTGACAAAGGATGTATTAGGTATATGGGGTCCACGACACAAATCAACCAGGGGACCACATCTGTATACCGTGATAGTTTTGTCGGCAGGCAAATCATTGATAATCTCAATCTGATCACAATAACCACAAAGCCAAAGCGTTAAAATGTGAATTTGAGATATAAACAATTTATAAGCGACAGAAAACTGGAAATACAGTTCAGATAAATATGATTGAGTAATTAAGAAGATAATAGATAATATCATTAAAACAAGAAGCTAACCCCACCCCACCCTCAAAAACTGAAGGTTATGCTTGCCTTAAACTTATTATCTGAAAACATCTGCAGTGCCTGATCACGTGTCACTTCAATGCGCTCAAAGGGCTGCTTTTCCTGTAAATATAATCTTGAACATTAACACAAAAGCAATGTTTATCACAATGATGAACAACATACAACAACAATAAACTTATTCCACTAAGTGGGGCCAGCTAAATATATCACACAACAGCATCAGGTTTAGTTAAAAACTAAATTTTCACTGTGAACCTTCCTTTCTATAAGTCCTTCCAATGTTGTTCTTGATCTTCCTCCACCCCTTTTTATAAGGCTATAAAATGCATTAGTTACTCTCCTCATCAGTGCCTCCAGGGGCCATATTTACACGGTTCCAATCCATCTCAACCGATTTTTCATCATCATTTTCTAAGTAGCTGTCACATCAAAATCTCCTTATTTACAACCATTTTGTATCCCATCCGTTATTATCACATATCCATCTTAGCATACTTGTTTTTGTTACTCCGACATTTTTCTCTTGGCTCTCCATTTAAGAAACACGCTAGGAAAATTCTTGGAAACAAGAGGTAAAATAATGCAAAACAGGCAGATCAAAACATCTAGATTAAGGAGGAAAATATGAAACATCTTTCGCAATATTAGGAATATTTGAAAGTATGAAATGATATGTTTTTGATTTAGACATTAAATTCTGTTTGAAACACTTTATCAGTGAGTGGACACCCATCCACTACATGCGTTCTTCGATAAAAAAAACTGCGTCAAATGGTGCCAATGACTAAACACATGTTGCTTCCAAACATGCATTATAAAAATGGGATTTGAATTTACTTAGAAATCAAACTTATGTTTGGAGCTAATTAGAAACGGGAGAAACTTCCTATTTTTTTTTTAAATTAGCTATTTACTAGGGTACTATGGCTAATCAATGAAACTTAAAAATCAAAATCAATTTTTACCATATTAGAGACAACTTCTATAACAAAAGCAATGTAATCCATGGGATTAAAAAATTGAATAAGGTTGGCTCCTCTAAAGTGAGGTTATCTCTAAAATGAGTAAGGGTGTATGATGTATCTACCTTATTTAATTGAAAGTGCAATGAGATATTAAACAAAAGCTGAAGGAAGGGAACATCCTTGCTCTCATATTGGGGAAGATATCTTTTAGAAGAGCATTTTCCTTAAAAATAAAATCACTTACTATTGTTTTAACATTCCAAACTCAAGACTTGGTCAACAAAATAAACCAAATTCGATTTTAAAATTCCAAAGATAGTCTCGATGAAGATTAGACCTCCAGATATAGAAATATACGCGGAGGCTCAGAATTTGGAACAATCTTTGATATACACTCCACAGCTGTGCAACTATAAAGTCTCTCTAAGTCTACAAAGCACAAGATTACAAGGAGAAATGAACGTAAACATAAAAACATTAAGTACCGTAACCATTGTTATGGTAACCGGAAATAATCCCAAGAGCCACGGTAGCATCTAAAGCAGCAGTAAACGTTAAAAAATACATAAATAAGATAATAAAGAAGAAGAAGAAGAAGAATACCGCAACAGCCTTCAATGCTCCAGTTTCAATTTGCTTAAAGTGATCGTCATTGAGACCCAAGTCACCGTAAAACGCATCATAATAGAATCCCTAAAATAGAACATTCACTGTCTAATTCAATGCACACCTCACGAAAACATCACAACAGAGTCAACACTGCAGAAACACATTACAACCAACAAAAAGCACACACAAACCTCTCCTCTTGTAGTGCAAGGCCCAATGCAAAGCTTGCATCCATACTCCGTCTCGAGAGACTGAAAATAAACAAAACAAAAACAATAACAACAACAATATCATTAATTCATCGTAATACAAATTGACATAAAAATTATCAAAAACAATAGAACAGAGCAAGACCTGGCCGAGAATGTGCGCGCTGGAGTGCCAGAACGTGTCTCGTCCTTCATCATCCTCGAACTTGAAGATCTGGAGCTGGCAATCGTCCTCGAGCGGGCGCGTCATATCCCAGAGCACGCCATTGACTTTGGCGATGAGCGCGTTGTTGGCCAAATTTTTGGAGATTTCGCGCGCCACGTCGAGCGGAGTCGTGAGCCATTTCTTCGCCTCCCTCACACCGCCGTCAGGGAGAGTGACTTTGATAGGATCCGGCGAAAGCGAGAGGCGCTGCGTCCGCTGCTCCGCCTGAATAGTCTCGAACAGCTGGATGCGCTTGGGAATCGCCGCCTGAAGGTAGGCGTCGTCCTTGGCGTGAGCCACCATGGCGGCAACGGCGGAGGAGAAACGGTTAAGAGGAAGCCGAAGAAGGGGAGAGTGAGGAGAAGCGTAACGGCGCAAACGGGTTAGAGAGTATAGCATAGCATAGTGTGTGTTATCTGTGGGTTTTGGCTTCGAATTTTCCTTTTTCTTTATTAGAGAAATGGAAATAAAAAATGAAAACAAGAACTTATGCGCTCATTGAGTTAGTGGGTTCAGTGGGTTTCTAGGGTTTATGGTTAGGTATACACTACATCATCCTTAGATGCACCTTAGAAATTTTTTCTTACATTTTTTTATTATAGTAAAAGATCAACAAAATTTTAGAAAAATTCTGAAAAAAATATTTGAAGATGAAAATTTTAAAACACATAATTTAATGGATTTTAACTGATTTGAAATATTTATAATAAATTATCATTATAAAATAATATTTTAGAAAAAGTAATTCTACAATTGTTGTGACATTAGCATATTAGAATAGGCACTGCTTAAGAAATGGACATTCTAGTGAGTGATGGATTCCGATCTATCAGGTAAGAAAGCACTAAGTCCAAATTGCAAGATAAAGTTTTCTGGCAAATCAACTAACTCACTCTGAAAAACTCATTGTAAAATTAAATGGTGATGCATGCTATGACTATGGGTGCATTTGAATTTCTGAGTCTTTGTTAACAAAATTTATTTTAGATTTTATAATATTACTTTAATTTTATTTTAATTTCTATAAGTATATATATGATTTGACTTTTTTTTAAAATAAGGTTTGTAT
>Ga0123340_1004523_pt1 | contig 13200 bp, 6 predicted proteins | sample SirMexnodulemix_FD_89961 | JGI IMG/M metagenome (GOLD analysis project Ga0123340, IMG submission 89961) | Root nodule microbial communities of legume samples collected from Mexico - Siratro Mexico nodule mix | ecosystem: Host-associated > Plants > Roots > Nodule | place: Mexico: Nepantla... | reverse complement strand
TTATAAATTTTCCTTGTTTAATTAAAAAAAAAAATTATTTTTTTTTTAAAAAATTAAATTTATTATATCAAAAAAAATTTAAAAAAAAAAAAAAAAAAAAACTAGTTTTTCTACTATTTGTTCAACAATTGGATAGTTGCAGTTATATGTTACTAGTATAGGTTTTATCTTTTTAACAATGGGTATTCTTTCAAGAACAATATGGGCTGATGAAGGAACCAGATATCATATTGGAATTGGGATTAGTTCTCCACTTTAATTCAAATCAGGCAAATACATGTATCCACAGAAGAAATAACACAGTACTTTCATCATAACTGTGTGTACTTCAATCTTCTTTATATCAAAATTGTACAAGTCTGGGCCATAAATAACAAAATATTACTCTCCCAAAATTTCTAACTTGTGAGACAAGACAAAAAGCCTTAAAGTTCATGAATTCTAGACTTCAAAATCTGATTGATATGTGATGAACATTTTGCACTAGACCAAAAAGAGTCAGGAACAGAATTATATCAGCATTTGAACAAGAATACCATAGACGATAACATTAAAGACAAGAACTTCAGAAAAAATATCACCAATGTATCCAACTTTTGATTTGAGACATTTTCACAAGACAATCTCAAGAATTAATTTTCAATTGTGATTATCGCTCTACCAAACTATCAAAGTGATGCAAATATATATAGCTGCTTCCTTTATTCATGTCACAGGTCAGACAACAAGCATTACCTACGCATTCGCCCAAAATAACGAGCTCGCTCTGTTACTCCAACAAAGCCTCTGGAGTCTAAGATATTAAAAGCATGAGATGTTTTCAGGAGCTGATCATACCTAGCATGTAGTGGTAAAACATACATCAGAAGCAGGGACAGAGAAGAAACAGAAAGCATATTGAATAGATAATAAGAGGAAATAAATCCAATAAATAGAATATTTAAATGTCATAAACATACGCAGGGATTGCAAAGCCAGAAGAAAGTAAGCTACGAGCTTCCTCCTCGAAGAAATCAAAATGTTTTTGAACGTGATCAACACTAGCATGCTCCAAGTAATATGCACTCATTTCCTTCCTAGAAAGGGCAAAACATATTGTTACCATTAATCAACAACAAAGTCAATATTACTAAAACATATTGTTACCATTAATCAACAACAAAGTCAATATTACTTAAGGACCTATAAGAATCTAAAAAAAGTGCTGCCACTAGGGAATGCCCTAAAAAACTGAGATTAGTGGATCATAACTGTTGAGATCCACTATTAACTATACATATCATCAAAGTAGAGCTTCAGGTTGAGTTATGCAAGGCCAAATCCAAGACATCGTATAAATTGATATCATTAAGCTCTCCAATAAAATTCATATTGAAATATGATACAATTGTGCATTACTTCAAAATTCAAGTTTATAATAATTTATAATGATCAACTGCAATGAAGTGTTTGCATAATGAAAAACACTAAAACAACCCATTTTGCATGACCATAGTCAAAATCACATAAACTAAGGAGAACAATATTCTTGGAAGCTTGAGTGTGACAGTTGTTTAAATGTCATATTTTTTATTTAGAAGAATGCAAATATATCAATGGTGAGGAGGAAATTAGAACAAAAAAAGGGGCACAAGATATTCTCACAAAAAGAGAAACAAGAAATCCAAACTTAACTTTTCCCTTTGCTAGCCATTGGGTGCCTGTCAGATTTAATTTTCTCCCGATATATTGGATAAACAGTGAACATATTCATAATTTAGGATGAATAACCACTAGAACGGTTGATGTATCAACATAGCATCTATAACTAATATTTTAATCATCTTAAATCAGAATTGTCCTTATGTTTCATCTACTGAGCACCTCTCACATGTATTCCATGGTTGATACTGATAAACAATACGTATCCATCCCTAATTTTTTTACAACAAGAGATCCTCACACTTTGTGATATATTACCTACGGCTCAAGTTCAGTCAACCCTTACCAGAGTCTTAAATATTTTCATCTATACAGTTACTCAGTTTCTATTCCAATCTTCCTGTATCTTTCTAAGCACTTTGGCGAAGGCTGTTCCACAAGGAAATTGCATTTATCCATTGTATAACCAAAGCTCTACTGTTCTTCTGTTAAAAATAAAATAATTAAGAGGAAGCATAACACAGTTCAATTGTTTTGGTCTGCTTTTCCAATTATAATAAGTGGGGAACTACCAAATAGACATAGATGTCCAAGGTTGTAAGTGCAGGATTTGCCTTTTTCCCTTTTGGCCTTTAGTTATCACTTATATTCCTCTCTTCTTCCATTTCCAAACTATGGATCTCTTGACCTAATGTGTTCAACTTTGTCTTATTTGCTTTCCAGTACTTTGGTTGTCCTACTAGGATGTTTTGTTCTTAACAGAAGTCTCATTTCAAAACATGAACTCTTAGTTGAAAGAAAGTAATTTCTAGCTTTACTACATTTCAGTTGTCCTTTTAACTTTCTTTGTCCTTCTCTACATTTCCCACTCAATTGAAGCCAAGAAAATGGCCATCTAACCATAAGCATTTTTTCCCTAATCAGAAAGTTCTTCATGTGTTTGAGATCTTACTTACCAAATTATAATATATAAATAGATGTAAACATAGCCTTACAAGCCGATTTTGTGAGATTGAGTTAGGTTTAAAATTTACTTTCTAACAAAGTTTCTTGAGCTCAGGTGTCACCCACTATTAGGTTCCCTCTATTCCCACACTAGAAATCTCTAGTCCTCAGTGAGAGAGGATGTTGGAGATCTCAATATGACCAAATTATACCATATAAGTGGAGTGCACACCTCACCTTAAAAGTCAATTTTGTGAAGGTGAGTTAGACTTAAAGTCTACTTTCTAAGATGGAATCAAAGCCTATAAGAGTACATTCTAGTGAGGTTTGTTGCACTTATTTTGTTACCCGCTATTGGCCCCTTCTATTCCCATGCTCAAGAAGTCTAGTCCTTGACATCGGTTTTATGACGTTGACTTGAGCTTAAAGTTCATTTTCTAAAAATGTGATCAGATAAAATCTAAAATAACAAATAAAAAGTAAAGGTCTACACCTTTTATAATATCTCCAAAATATTTCACTACAAAAAAATAAAATGAAATGCAATTCAAAGCCAGTGGTTAGAGCAATCAAGTACTCATTCTCCAAGAACAACTCTCCATATGTAATTCCATCAGAATATTTTATCTTCTTGAAGTGATCAACCCCCTGTCACAATTTATGAAACTTAGGTAATTTAATGGGTGATAGAGATTGATTGAAGAAAAAGAAAATTAGCCAACTTACCTGCAGTAACATAAGGATACGCTCAAGGCCATAAGTAATTTCCACAGATACAGGTGATAACTGGAGACTTCCAGCCTGGAGGGAGAGAGAGTTGAGATCATGAAAGTAAATTGGTGTATTTTTATTTTTTTTTTCAATAAAAGAAGCATTCAAAGGTTGCATTATGGAAAATGTCCGTAAATAACAAATAGTTTTTTTATAGAAAAAATCTATATGTCCTTATGGCAGGATATGTCTTCTCTAACAATTTTTCTTCTCCATTACAAAATAATAATAATTATTCTGCTGACAAGAAAACATACCTGCTGAAAGTAGGTGAATTGTGTAATCTCCATCCCATCCATCCAAATTTCCCAGCCCAAACCCCAAGCACCAAGAACCTATATACATTTTCAGTTCTCATATGAATGGCATTCCAATTTTATTAGTCTAAAACACACAAAAAGGAAAAAAAGGTTTAAATTTCCTTTAAGTAGCACTAAAAGATATATAAACCAAAACAATAAATATTACCGGACTCTCCCAGTTATCTTCCACAAATCGTATATCATGTGCGGCAATATCAATACCTATCAAAGATGTATGCACACCACAAGTTCCTATTCAGAGTTTTTAAAGTCGAAAGTGGATAAAATAAATAAGAACTGCACAAATTTCAAACTGTTGTCTCGTTTTTAGTAGCTAATTAATCTAAATTTCTTTCACCTTATTTGCAATGGTTAAGGCATACCAGTTACTTGATTTCAAGGGGAGTAAAAAGTGAGGCAGTAAGACCTCTTTTGCCCTCTCTTATTTATACTGTTGGTTAATGTTTTCATTCATTTATTAAGATAAGGTTGCAAGCAAGACTTTAGTGTAGGTCAATCATTAGGTGGGATCAGAAAGAGTGGAGCTGTTAAAACTCAAGAGTAAGCACACTGAATTATGTATTTGTTACCCAAAAAAATCTAGTTTTAGTCCCCAATTTCAGTACAAGACAGACAACAAAGGTTTTCCCAAGGATCACGTTTGGCATCATTCCAACTAATTTCTAGCTTTTTATACTTCGTTTGACCTTTTTAGTAATATTTGGTAAATAAGCTATTTTTAGTAGCTTGTGGCATTTTTTTAAATGCTACTTGATGTAGTGTTTTTTCAAAACACTGACTTCAAACTTTTTATATTTATATTTTGTCCTTAAAATATTTATTAATTTTCTATTTACTCTTTTTTGTGTAAGACATGAATTTGTTATATTTTTTTACTTCACTCACTCATAAGACATGACTTTATCACTTTTACTTATAGTATGATTTTATTTAATTTTAAGCTTTTATTAAATAAAACATTAGCAAAGGTACAATATTTATTAATTTGAGATGGTAGATTATAATTTGAGAAATTGATATTGATAGATGATAGATTTGTTCTAGTTTAATTAATTTTAAATATTTTGCATAGTACATTGTCTATTTTAACCATGATATTATTATATTATTTTTAGAATTATACTACAAGATATTTTAACTATTACATTAATTAACATAATGAAAGTGTTATTATGTCTATTTAAAAATATACTATTTTTACTTTATTTTAAATTTGAATAGAAATATCAACATAAGATTAATAGAATATATAACAATTGAAAGTAAAATAAATGTAATTAAAATAATTTATCTATAAAATAAAAGCATGTGGTTTCAATGATATTTTTGTAATTGGATTTTTAAAATCTGCTAAACTTTCAGTGTTGATAAATGGCAGGCCAAATGGGTACTTCTCATGCTCTAGAGGTGTTAGACAAGGAGATCCTTTATCTCCTCTGCTTTTTCTGCCTTGCAGAAGAAGTGTTTGTAGAAGTATTATGAGTGCATCAAGTTATACATGAGATAATTAGTAATATATAGCTAATCAACCACCATTTACAACAGTAGGATCTATACTCAAGTAATATTCTACCTAGTGCCAACTATATAACTAGTGCCAAAGAGGCAGAGACATAAATGACTTAAAACTAATAGAGCCTGTGCACTCTCTACAAGTTTAAGAAATTGAAATAACTGGTAAAACATCAACCCAAAATCATAATAAATAGAAAGGGACATGCATTTGTTGATTAAAGCTTCTTAAATTTCTTAAAACAAAGTTTTCTTACTTCTTTTGTAAGGTACCCTTCTATTGCAATGCAAGTTTTCTATGTGTATGCTTAATGCTCATAAGTCAACAGAAATAGCAGTTGAACAAAAGTATACAATCTATTTCAAGTGAATCAAAGAATATCAGACTCAATTACAACCTAAAGCAGAGAGGCTGCGGATAAATAGATCCTGAGAATTTCCAGGATCAGGCTTCAATATCACCTGAGATCAGAAAACAACCCAGAATTCAATGCTAGAAATGAACATGAGTTATTCAAGAAAAAACAATCTTAACTTTAAATATGTGAATTTGATTATATCACCAAACTTGACCTGAAATTGAGTATGTCTTTGGAGCCTATTCGGGTTTTCTCCATATCGACTATCATCAGGGCGGATACTAGGTTCCACATACCTAACATAAAAGAAAAAAAAAAAAAACCATTAATTTCAGATTCAAAATCCCTCATCATCATAAATAATAATAACAAATATTAATAAATAAAAAATTAAGAACTGTTCTAGTCAAAATCTCTTGAGGTCTTAACTAGAGCATTCAAGTGTGTCCCTTTCACATGATAATTCCAGGCTTATTTATAGAAAAGCGGTTGTCATCAGTACTCGAGTTGTTGCAGTATGTTATTGACATAATCAAGTTAATTCGTTGTCATTCCACTACCTAGATACTCCGGCTAAACAGTGAGGGATTCTGTAATGTCCGGAGAGAGGTTAAACATTACTTATGTAGGTAACAGCCATGGCTGACTTCAAAAACCTCAATGTCAGACCACACTAAATTAGTTCAGATACCTTACTCCATGACTGATCATTCATGCCAATGAAAATTGGTCATAATCCACCTGAGGGTACATAACCCCCCATTCTCGAGTTAACTAGTCATAGAGACCTAAATCCTATGCTTATAAAACCAGTACACCTCCCATATAAAAATAGACACTCCGTTCCAAGACCGATTACATAGCTCAACATAGATCCGTCACAGCCTGAGTGAAGGAACACAGCCCCCAGTCTCAAGCTTATTAAATGGAAATACTTCAATCTTAAATGCACAAAACCAGTACACCTCCTATACAAAAGTAGACACTCCATCCCAAGACCCACAACATAGCTCGACATAGATCGGTCACAGCCCAACTAAGGGTACAAGAACAAATAGCTTCCACTCAACACAAGTATACTTAAAACCAAAAGTATATTCCTAAAAACAAAACACACTTCTAGTAGAATACAACAACAGAACTCAGTAATCAGTATATTCACTGCTTCAGGGCAGGGAAGGACATGCACACTACTAACTTCTAATCCTTTTTTCATCGAGAAAAATATACATTCATTAACTTCCAAACATTTCAGAAAATTTCTTTTATAGAACAAAATGGATACTTTTAAAAACAATCGCATAAAGCAATAACTTACATCTAAAACATACTTACGCGACATTCCATGGTTCAGGGCCAAGAACCCTTAAATATGTAAGAGGATTCATAGTCCCAGCTCCAACCTGCTCAATATAGCAAAATGAGAAAGAAAAAAAAAAAGGCATAAAAGAAGATTCAATGTCACATTCCATGTTCGAACCGAACCTCATTACTTGAAGCCAACCCTTAAAAGCATACAACATTAACAACAACAATAATAATATTATATAATAAGAGAAAGTAGTCCATGCATTGAGTCATTGATAGAGTGAAGAATTTATACACTATCATCCAATTACATACTGCCGTGTATGTAAAAATTAGTTGACTTACACTACTTAAATAACTTAAAAATCATACCTAGCATAGTTTCCTATCAATTGTCAATGTAAATTTTTTTTCCACATACAATTCACAGAAATTGAACTAAAAAATATAGAGTTAATTACACTAACACTCCTGAGGCTTTTTGAGATGAACAAAACCCCTCCTTATTTAACATTCACAATAACCTCCTTCATCGGGTACAGGATGTAATGTTTGTTAAACAATTAAAAAAAAAGTTAATGTAATGTAATATGAGGTGTCACTATCAGTGTAAGGATAGAAAAAGGAAATGAACAGTGTGCAATCACAAGAACAAAAAAAAAAAGAAAACTCAGGCGATGTCAGTATAATAATATACTCAACAATATAGCGACGATACGTTTATAAGACAGTTGAACCTAATTGATGAGTGACAATGCAGCGAGCTAAGTGAACTACCTCTGTGTTGCTACATTGCATTATGGAACATCCAACAGAAGCCCAGTATTCCTGCAATTTCCGATTCAAGGTAAAACAAATGAACCATTGAACAATCTTCATCATAAATTTAAGAGAAAACACGGAAGGATAACGTAATTTTGTAGATGCAAAGACCTGAAGGCGCTGAATGGCTTGCTGGAAGGTGAGCGTTGAGGAGTTAACGGAAGGATTGTCGGAGTGAGCTGAAGCAGAAGAGTGGCGTGAGAGAGAAGGTGAAGGCGGAGGTGGAGGTGGAGGAGAATGAGGAGTGGTGGTGGCGGAGACGGTGGTGGCGAAGTGGCGGCGGCGGAGGAGGAGGGAGGGGGAGAGGCGGAGGCGAGTGGTGGCGTGGGGTTTGAGAAGGGAGATGACTAAGGGCAGAGCGAGGATTCCCATGGCGCGACCACGGGTGGTTGTTCCACGAACGGGGGATAAGATAGGGTTTATCAAGTTTAACCTTTTCTTACATAACCGTTCTTACATGAACGTGGTGTCACCAAAAATATCCTTGCAAATTTAATAAATAAGCTGGGTTATTATATAGTATTCGTTGAAAATATTGATTATTCAAAAAAAATTAACGTTAATGGAAGGAAGTGAATATTATTTATATCTTTTGATTTTCAACATGTACTATTCATAATGTGAGAAAATAATACAAAATAAAAAAAAATAACATTCAATATAATATTATCAACACATCACATATTATTATCTGAGTTAAGTTATTAAGTTTAACAATCCATAATATGATAACATCAGTCTCATCCACAAATTTAATAACAGAGACAACCATGGTCCAATTCTAAGCACATTAAAGGTCACATTCATATTACTACAAAAGGATTTGCTTACATAAATATTTCCTGCACAACATAAAAAAGGTATTTTCGAGTGAATCTTTAGTTACATCGGTCCCTTCCATCCATCACTTTCACTTATGAGGACTTTTGCATTAACGATTTTGATTAAGATGGTCTATTAAATTCTTATAATCTAATTAAGTACACAAAATTTTTATAAACAAAAGAAGTTCCGCTGACGTCCTCTATTAATCTACTTTCCTGAAACTTGATGTTCTAACCTCACTCATCAAGTCTTACTCGAATCCTTTCTTAGAGTTCGCCAGCGATAGGATACATACACAAGGTTATGTGGACTTGTTAACAACCTTTGGTACTAGTGAAGCACACCAAACTTTGATTGTTCGGTACATTTTGGTGGAAGCGAGCATTTTCTACAATGTTCTCATCGGTCGTCAAACTTTGAACAAGTTGGGAGCGATTGTCTCAACACCCCACATGACCATGAAGTTTCTTGTTGAAGATGGCATGATCATTACCATGAAGGCTGATCCGAAAGCAACTTGGGAATGTTATGCCAGAGCCTCAAGGTCAACCCCTATTTAGTCAAAGGCTCATATGCTGGTAATACCATGCAGGTTGATCCAAAAGTATAGCTACCCGAAGACCACAGTGGTGACATCCCCAACAGTCTTATAATGTTGAAGAGACACTTACAACTCCCCTCGACCAAGAATCCTTGGGTGTCGAGGTAGATCTCGACCCTAGTGTAGAATCGAGGACAACAGTCTTACCTTTGACGAGCCCATGATCTAAGTGCAACTCGGTTCCCAGCCTAATCAATGCACTAAGCTTGGGAAGACTATCAACTACTTATCGATAAACGAGTTTGAATGCACCCTGATCGCCAATGCCAATATCTTTGCATGGAGTCCAACAAATATGCCCAGATCAACTTAAACTTCATGTGTGATAAGTTAGTCGTCCTACCTAGGCCAAGCCAATTACCCATAGGAAGCTAAAGCCTAGGGAGCAAAGGCGAGCAAGGTTGATCACAAGGTCAACCAATTGTTAAAGGTATGTTTCATTAGAAAAATTGTTTACACCATGTGGTTTGCAAATGTGGTGATGATGAAAAAGTCCACTAAGTGGAGGATATGCGTCAATTACACAAATTTGAATAAAACATGTTCTAAAGACACTTTTCCTTTGTTGAATATCGAGAAACTAATTGATAACACGATAGGATACAAACTGTTTAGTTTTCTTAATGCATATTTGGAATACAATGAGATTAAATGTATCCCTTAATCACAAGAAGACAATATTGAAAGAAAATTACTATTATAAGATAAAGTCTTTTGACCTTAAGAACATTAGAAATACATACTAGCATCTCATAGTAAAGTATTTAAATATCTTATACACATTAATGTACAAATATAGGTTGATGATATGATGGTAAAATCAAATAAAAATAAAAAGATTTGATGTGATACAAAGTTAACTACATTCAAAATGATAAATAAGAAGAAAAAATAACACCAAACTAAATTAATTCGTAAGAAGTTGTGAACTTATTTTAAAAGAAAGTTTACATGTTCAGAAAATTATACGACAAGCTTCTAAAAAATTAAAATGCCAAAAATACGTACTACAATTAAATTTTTAGTTATTTATAAAAAATACAATTTTTTCTTTAGCACGAATTTTGTTTAAAAAAAAATTCTGGATAAAGTTTTAACATGACACGTTCTTATAATAAGATATCTAAAAAAAACATATCAAGATAACATACAAAATTACCAATATAAATCGACCATAACCTCTCTAAAACTTTTCTTACATGGATATCTTCTAACAGCAATAACTAAATTCATTTTAAGTCACTCTAACAGATCTAACAGATATTATCACTTACATGATAAAAAGAGAGACGATATTAATTAAGACCTACAATTAATAAATTCACTGTTAAATAAAATGAATGATTGAATATATGAAGTTTTTGTTTTTAAAAATTCTTAAAATTTCTAATATTTAGGAGAAAATAAACTTCAAATTAGTTTTATTCCTTCAAATGAAATTGATTTGATGAGAAACAACAGAGTTTATTTTAAGAACTAAAAAAACAAATTTGTGAAATGAAAAAGAAGTGTTTCTTGAAAAACGTGTTTAAGTAAAGAAACAAATCAAAGAACACCACAAAGACCAACCCTTTTTCATATAAAACCGTAAAGGTGATATTTTGATTTGTGGGTATCACATCAAACTCAAATTGGAGCTTCATCTCACAATCTAATTGCAACCCAGAAAGAAAAACAGAGAATGGGCAACGTAGAAGAAGAAGAATTGGTGGCTGAAGTTGAAGCAGTGCAAGCCGTGTATGGAACCGATTTCTACCTTCTCAATTCATTTCCTCCCCATTTTCACCTCTTTCTCAAACCCAGAACTGCTGATGTTTCCTCCCAACAGGTCTTTCCCTTCTCTATTTCGTTCTTTCTCCCTTCAATTTCACTGTAATCCATTGTTTCCTTTTATTTCACCAACCCCCTAGGATTTTAATGTTGCACATGAGATTGCTCTCAAGATGCAGTGTTATTATATTATATAGATGTTTATGCCGTTATAGTGGTGCCAGATTCAGATAACTTCATCAAGATTTTTAAACTTGAGACCTGTTGATGAAAAGAAAAAAAAAAGAATCATAAAAGTGGTGGCTGAAATGAGAGACCTTAAGTCATTGGTTGTAGTGAAACTGGGCTCAGTTTAGTTAAGGTGAGAAACGTGATCCGAAGGATACCCTGGTAAGCTGGATTTCTAGGCAGAAATCAATCACTAGTAAAGTTGATGGATACTTTGTACCAATGTTATTATCGTTAAAAATTGTGATAGAGTAGTGTTAATTTAATAAGCTGGAAGGTTTAGCTGTAGTGCAGGAAATGATTTGATTATCCAGAGAATCACCATAGTCCCTTTCCAATCACCTAACACATAACTGAGTTTAACAATTTCTTGTGAGTTGAAAATTCCATGTCATGTGAAAACTGGCTGGGATCTTGGATATATGGTGGCCTTGGACCATGTAATAATGTCTTTAGCTCAAAGGGTGTGGTTATTTGTGTTATCAAATTTGTGTATTCCTCCCTTCTTTCTGAAATTATAAGTTCTTGGACTTTACAGATTTCTCACTTTGGTGTTTATTGTTTGGGGGCAAAAAGACAGTGGAATTAAAATGGTAGAAATGAGTGACTTTTTGTAAAGTTAGGGACTATAGTAGACTTTTTTGTAAAATTAAGGACTAATGTAAGTGACTGGAATGGGGGTTTACTTTGTTAATTTTGTTTCTGAGATTTTAAGCAATTTCAGTGTAAAGATTTTTATATTGTTAACAGTTAGAAATCAGGAGTACGACTTTTGAAGTAGTTGTTACAAAATCTATAATCTTATTGCACGTGATAGTCTGTGATTGGATATACATGACAATGTAAAAATAATTAGATTGTTGATGTATAAAATTAAATCCAAGTGTGTGATTGTTGGTGTTGATTTAAATTTATATACCCCCTTAATCTGTTGGTGTTGGATTTAAAGTTGTACCCCCCTTGATCTGTTGGCCTGATTTTAGATTTGCAGCTCTGCCACTGGTGCAAGTGTCTGATTGTTAGTATTTTTTTTATGTTAATCTTCTTTGCAGTTTGTAGAAGCTGTTCTGGAGATACGAGCTACCTCACAGGTACATTTTGCTGTAAATACGCATGTGATCTGAGTAAAGTAAACTGTTACTTTCAAATGCAGTAGATTGGGTATTACATTTCCTTTGTATATGTATAGACTATTGTGGTTTTCTTAGAGGGAGTTTGAGTTATACACTGTGTAAAACACATGTGCTTAATCTTTTAAATGGGGTTTCCCTTGTAGGTAAGGTAGTAAAGTTACTTAGAAAATTGACTTTTGTCTCCTTTCTTGTTATAGTATCCAAAAGAACCACCTTCTATTAAGCTTATGGATTGCTTGGGTCTGGATGAACAAAGACAGAAACATCTAGTAAATCACATACAAAGTAAAGCCAGTGAGCTCTCCCCTTGTTTAATGCTTGTAGCTCTTTGTGAGGTAACAGTTGCATCATTGATCTAGCTGCACTTATTGAAACAATAATAATGATGGTTTTACTTTATACATGTATGTCCCTTGTTTGTGGGTAATCTTATAAGCATTTAGTCATGCTTCAGATTCCTGTAGTCTGCATTGATTTCCTCATTGTGCCGTAGGAAGGATAAGCTTCTTCGTACCTTGCTTCCTTGGGAGTATAATTTAGTTATATGAGGTCTATAAACTTAAAATTTCGTGTGAATACTATTGAAAATTATTAGTTCCATTGAGTTCCTTGTTAAATCATTAATCAAGCAACATATATGTTTAGATTACAGCATTTCTTCATATCTTTGTCTTGTAATATTTGGTTGCCTAAGTTTTAGAAGACAAAGGGTCTGTTTGGCAAAATTAGTGGATAAGCTAGTTAAATTCTGTAAAGTAAGCTAAATTTAAAAAGTTATGAAGTTTGAATCTTTAAGCTAATATGTAAATTGATTGAATTAAAATGTTTGACAAAAGTGGTTGTTGAATTATTTGATAAATGTAACATGGAATAAAATAACTTATTTGATTATTTATCCATAATTCTAAAAATTTTAAACTATATATATATATATTTATATATATATATATATATATATATAT
>Ga0123340_1004515_pt1 | contig 13213 bp, 9 predicted proteins | sample SirMexnodulemix_FD_89961 | JGI IMG/M metagenome (GOLD analysis project Ga0123340, IMG submission 89961) | Root nodule microbial communities of legume samples collected from Mexico - Siratro Mexico nodule mix | ecosystem: Host-associated > Plants > Roots > Nodule | place: Mexico: Nepantla... | reverse complement strand
TATATATATATATATATATATTAATATGGACTTCTAAACAATTTGAATATACTAAAATAAAAAGTATTCAATTATTCAGATAAAATGAAAAAGAAACTAATTAAATTATAGTTCACAATTTTAGTATAATTAAATCTAAAAGACCAATCAAATCTAATAATTTGAGTAACGAATTTTTTATTTACAAATTCAATAGATTCAAACTAAATCAATGATGCATTCCTTAACTTATTATTGAAACTTATGATATAATTATATAATTTTTACTATTATTTAGTTCATGCAAACAACTATAATATAACTCTCTTATAATTTTAGAATTGCCTTTGGATAAAATTATGTAGCTTTTTTCTCTCTTTTTTTTTTTATTTCAAAATAGAATTCTATGCAATTATTTATAATTGCATTCAATTGTTTCTAATACAACTAATTCTGATTAGTTTAGGGCAGATTACGAGTTTATATTTATTTTTAAATCAAATCAATCCAAAACAAGAAAAATTGATTAATATGAATGTATTTCCTTTTAAACCTAACCCCCTTTATTTTTAGATATATTTTTATTAAAATATAGTTACGTGATACATAATTAATTTTTAAATCATATAAAATTTGACTTACTATGTATTACCTATATAAGTCTTGAGAGTGGATCTTTATCGACTTTATGTTTCAATTAGTTATCTAATTATCAGATTAGCGATTTAACACATATTATAACTAATTGAGATGTTATTATTTTATAGCTACTTTTGCTGAAGAATCCCTAGTAAATTGAGAAAATCTCAATATAGTTCCATATACTTAATGTTTTATTTGGCATATATTATTATTATTATTATTGTTTTATCCACCATAAAAAATTTCTAAAGCGGCCAAATGAATATAATACTAAAATAATGAGTTAGTTGATAACAACCGTAACAAGAATTCTAATTACAAGTTTGGTTTGCACAAGTTGTGTTTTGAATAGAGATTATTACGTCTGATGGCACTAAATATAGGGAAAGTCCACGTAACATGAAAACAGATAACACAACCAAACATGCCTGTTCAAACGTTTTTTCACGTTTGTTTTGATCTTAGTTCATGTCTTCCTCTTGATTTGGTGTAAACTTTCTCTTGTCTTTTTCTTCATCCCTCTCTGCATATCATCTTTTCTCCCTTTCTGCTCCATTCCAATGGGTCACCACCCTCGCTCCCAACCATTGGATTACCTCTTCAAGATTCCAAAAAATAAATCATTAAAAGACATGTCCAAGGCTTACAAATTGCTTGTATCCAAACGGAATCATGACAAGAAACCCGGGGTAATCCTAAGTCTCTACATTTCTTAAACAAAACATGTAACATTAATTGTTGTATATAGTTTTGAGTTAATGAAACTAACGATCAACCAAAGAAAAAAATTCATGCACATTGATCATATTAAGTTATGATATTAAACCAAAAACAACATGCAAGCCAACAATATTCCACTATTCGTTTTTGCAAATTTTCTCTTAGATTTTTAAAGTTGTATGAAATGTTCACAGAAAAAGTTCTACCAAATATGAAAGATTATAGTAGTGTTCATATGCATCATGTTATATTCTGATCATGCTTTTTTATGCAAACAGGATCCGATAACACCCCCGGGGCTGGAGGAATTTGACAATAAGAGAGTGGATGAAGACATTTGGAGTCCTAAATTTTTGTCAAGGACTGCAAGTAGATTATCTAAAACACCAACACCAAAATCAAGGCCTATGTCTAGAAATGGAAGCACGAGATCATGCACAACACCAACTTCTCTATCAAGAAATTCTAGTCGAAAGAGTGCTGCAGAAATTGCTACATCATCTATCAAAAGGATGATGAGCAGCAAAAGGGGTTCCTCAGCTTCTTTAGGAAGGAACAAGAGTACATTGGACATCTCTGAACCTGAGTTAACCAACCCTACAGCCTCTCCAACAAAAGATGCAGACACAAAAAAAGGGAGCTCCGGACAGTCTGAACATATATCTGCAGTCCCTCTTTCAAGCAATCTAAGCCGTAGGTCCACAACACCCATCATATTTTCACAGACAACATCTAGAAGGAAACCCCCAGAAGTTGAGACAAAGCTACATTGCACCCTTGAGAACTTATGTTTTGGATGCACAAAAAAGATTAAAGTTACTAGAGACGTGATCAAATATCCTGGGTATGTTTCTGTCAAATGATTTTAAAGATGAACATTTTGTGTTGCTAAAATTAGTATAGATAGGGTGTAGAAATTCAATGTTGTTCTATATGATATCTGCTAAAAGAAGCGTTTCTAACTTAGTTTTGCAACAGGATAATTGTCCAAGAGGAGGAAATTTTGAAAATTGAGGTAAAGCCAGGATGGAGAAAAGGAACAAGGATTACATTTGAAGGAGTAGGTGATGAGAAACCTGGATACCTGCCTGCTGACGTAGTATTCTTGATTGATGAAAAGAAACATCCTTTGTATAGGAGAGATGGCGATGATTTGGAAATATGTGTTGAGATTCCTCTGGTAGATGCACTTACAGGCTGTTCCATACCAGTCCCTCTATTAGGAGGGGAAATTATGACTCTGTCATTTGAGAGTACAGTAATATATCCTGGATATGAGAAGGTTATTAAAGGTCAAGGAATGCCAAACGCCAAAAAGAATGGGAAAAGAGGTGATCTTCGTGTCAAATTCCTGATTGATTTCCCCACAAATTTAACTGAAGAACAGCGGAGAGAAGCTGTTAGTATCTTGCAAGATTGTTGCTAATGATGACCACATGCAGATGTACTAGATTGCTAGAGGACAAAAGACTATTTTTACTATCGGTTTAAGAAATTTCTGGCACCATGCATGCATATCCAGTCCTATCCAACACAACAACATCAATATCAGGGAACCAATTCACTGAAGCACAACAATAATGGATGCATTTTTCGCACAGAGAATGAAGATGTTGAGCTTCCACACAGGGCTGTTGAAAAATAAGAACTTTCTGTTGATGTTGTCTTCAGCAGTTATACTTAGGGTCTCCTTCCTAAGTAGTCTGCCTCTTAATGTGGCCAAATGCAAAATCTTTAGATTGCTTCCTTCCAGATCGGATGTGTAACTAGTCAACTTGCCAACCAGCACATTTGCACCATTCAAGCAGAAACCTCGTACAGAATGCAACTTCTACATTATTAGTCCTAGGTTACTAAGTCACAGGACATAGCAGATAGCATGTTACTTGTTTAAATGTTTGAGGAGACAAGCGTCCCCAAAGATATAATCTATGTATCTATATAGGCTGTGATAATATGCTTCCAGGTTAAAGGGCAGCATGTTACATCCCTGACCCACTAAACACTACCTGAGTCCCCCTCGCAAGAGCTTAGAAGATCAGAATCAGATGAACTATCCTGCAAGTCTCAACGTTTCATGCAGAAGGGTAGCGACAAAAGAACAAATACCTTTGTTTGGAGGAACTGATGAGTTCTGTAGACTAGGCTGAGAAGTCAAGTTACCAACTTTTTATCACAAATAGAAAGTACTTCCATTTCGATTTATTTTCGTTAGCCTGTTGAATTATGTTATTAAATTTTAAAAGAAATATATGCAAACAGAATCAGAGAAAAACAAGTCTTGTTGCATTCACGGGCAGTTGTCCTAAACATTCTTTCATAAATTGAACCGGAAGTGACGCTCACACCCATCACAACCACTATTTAGGAGCATACTGAGGATTTTCTTTTCCGTTCCTTTGTATTTTGGATAAAAATTTAATTTTATGATTTGTTCTATCGATTCCCATTTTATATAGAAAAACTGATTATATAGTCATTCCATAAGTTTTTATAAAATAATTAATTTACAGGTTTAACCGTACAAATGATTGAAATATATTTAAAAAACTAATATTTTCTTTTACCAGATAAAATAAACTCTTCTAAGTGTTCGCTTTATACTGATTGAATCGATAGGGTAAAACAAACGCATAACTTTGCAGCATTTATAAAGCAAAAGCTATAAAGAAAAGGAGTATATATTATACAAACGTGTTTAGGTTTATGATTTGGACGGAGCAGAAAGCAGTCCAGTATCTGACCTGACGTACGTACATTGATTGTTCCTATATTAACAAGTTCTCTTCCATCCACTTCACCGCTATCTGTCATTATTATCCTGATTATCACGGTTCTCATCCCCAGCACCGGGTGTTTCATTGAACACTTGTCCTTGCTCTCTCACATCTCTGAACATGGAAAAAAAGGAGTTGAGGCCCTCAGACGAAGCACCTCCTAAGATCCATAATAACAAAGAACTGAATGAATTCATGGATCCAGGGTTGGGACCCCTTTCTGCTTGTCGGATGTCAGCTTGCTCAGGAATCTGTGCCTGGTTCGCAACCCTGTCCCGATTATTTTCTGACCGGGCTCGAGGGTCGCCAACTCCCGCTCCATTTTGAGGCACTGATTGATCAAAACCAGGTCTCAACCCTGATCCAGCAGGCAGATCTGTGTTATTTAAACCCTGGTTTCTTGTGTTCAATCTTGTGATGTGTAACGTTGATGCAAGAATGGTGGAAGAGGTAATGTGGAAATCTGGGTGTTGTTGAAGCTGCGACCGTCTATTTTGCATGTACCTTTGCAGTGCTGGTACCTAATAGTAATAAACGAAGTATTAGTTCAATTTCAGTAAAGTAAACGTGAGAAAATTTATAAGGAAAATATTTTGAAACTAAAGAGTTTCTCTGTTGTGAATTACGTATCTTAATCATACATGTAAATCCCTTATTTATCATTATACAAAGTATACTATAGGAAAACCTAATAATGTCTAATAATGAAAATATCACTAGTTATCATCTGTACATATTTCCCTAATTATCAAGATCAAATCATATCTCTTCCACTTCCCTCAAACTGGAACATATATGTCATTAGTCAAGCTAGCTACAAATGTAGTCAATCAGAGAGTTCTTGAGGTATTTAGTGAATACGTCTACAAGTTGGTCATTAAAATTGACTGAGTGATGATTTTTCCAGAGAGCACCTTCTCTGTCATAAAATGGAAATCAATTTCTTTGCGTTAAGGTTGCTCATGGAAGATTGAGTTTGATAGCTTTATATAACCATAAAGAGTTTCTCTGTTGTTTTGAATTCTATCTCTTAATCACATGTGTAAATCCTTATTTATAATCATTCAAAGTATAATATAAGGAAACCCTAATAATGGAAAATATTCCTAATTACCAGTTGTACATATTTCCCTACTTACTAAGATCAAATCATATCTTTTACATAAACATGATTACAATAAAGACATATTAAATGCAAATAAGAACTGAACTCTGAAAATCATAATCCTTTTCCTAATTGTAGATTTGCACGATTGTTTCAAACCTCGCAGTTAACCCAAGTCTTGTTATACCCTCATCAAGTATCCCTCAAGACAAGAAGGAAACCCCCAAGATGTAATAACGAGAACTGAAAATGAAATGTCTTTTAGGATATTCATCAAGCCAAAAATATTTCTCTCCTCTCGGCCTTCATTCTGACTCTGTTTTCATAATCTTTCCAGCAAAAAAGATCCTCATCGGGAACAGATTGCCAGACATCAAATCACATTTCTATAGCAACAAAAGAAACTACGCTATTGCTGGATCTACACAATACATATTAAAATAGCCTTTATTGGGTACCTTAAAAGTTATCTATCATTTTGCCAATTCCATTTTCGTGCAATATAGTGAATATACTGATATAGAAGAGGTATTTGTCATAGTTTACAAACCTAGAGGATAAGCATCGGGTTCATAAGTTTAATACCACTATCTGGCGGAAAATCTAATGAGGGCAATGATGTTGGCCCATTCTTGAGGCTCTCCTTCAAACAACCGACTCCCATTTCCACCACAAACAATTTTTTTTTTCAAAAACCCAAGCGGAAAGAAAAATATCAGGATATGTAATAAGCCAACAACAATCATAACTGGTTACCTCAAACCGATTCCAAAAGTACAGGATAAGGTGTTGCATAAAAGCTGCAGTTGTAGAGAGTGCCAAATATGAAAAGCCTGAAATTTTAAAATTCATTATTTCCAAATAAAATTAACTTAAACCAACTAAACCCAAAAAAAAAATGTACAACTGTATAGGCATACCATATGAGTAAGAGAAGAAATATATGTGGAAGACCAGGAAATACAGCAAAAAGAACCGAGGAAAGAACTTCATTGATATTGGTGTTCGGACGCTGGAAGTTACAACGAGCATCATATCAGATAACCATCATTCGTGGGACCACAACCCAACAAATGTGCATGAAAATGTATCACAGATATTGGTCCAGATATTAAAAGACTTGAATTTGGATGTGATGAAAAATCAGAGTTACAAATTCAGCTGATGTATATTTTTTATGTACAAACATTACAAGGAAAAGTTATATCCAATAATACTCAACCCTTAGACTTGGTACCTACACCCAAAAAGCAGTTTTGTGAAAACAATACAATAGCAATCAAAATTCTAATACTCTCCATCAAGTTGGAGCATATAAATTGTACGCACCAAGCATGGAACATATAAACTGAATTCTAAACCCTCTCAAGGACTTAGTGAGGATTGCAAGTAGTTGTAAGAGCTGATAAATGTATTTGGTCATGCGACCACTAGGTTTGGGTTTCGCTCCTCAAAGTGCACCTAACCCTTAGACTAGGGTACGTAGACCCAAAAAGAAGCCTTATGAAAGTTGGACGATACAATAACAATTATAACTTTAACAAAAAATAACAAAAGTGTAGAAATTTGATTAGTGTGATCCCCCTAGGTCAAGGATCAAGGAACTTGCGTGAGGAAGAGAAATGATTACATAACTTCCTTCCCCAGGAATCCGAAAACAAACTGATCAACACCATTCCTATACCTTCATCTCTTATTATCACAGCCTAACAAATTAACTGTTCAAGCAGATTACAAGCTTAACTAACAGAGGCTGATCCACTTCATTGAGCCCGTCTTTATGTCTTTTGTAAATCTTATTGATTAAGGATACACGTGCCAACAGTGTAAGTTATCTGATTGATCATGTGTTAGTTAAATACAATCATCACATTAATCAATTCATGAATTTTGGTTATCAATGAAAAATAAGTTAGTTTTGCTACAGTTGTATTCCCTTTTAACCAATCCAAAATTCGGCAAAGTACATTTGGACTTGCCCTCTGAAGGGAAGAGTAGTCCAATGACCAAAAGCTAAAAAAATTAGTAAACTAATGATTCAATAAATGAATAGCTCATAATACTTCTGTAATAAAATTACAGTACAGGCTACTTGAATCGGATAAATATGCAATGTAATGACCCACTTGCATCGACTTTAGAAAACAACCAAGCCCAAACTGGTTTAGAACCAAAAATAATTGTTTAGTGACAAATCCACCACACTTGCCGCCTTAATAAAATACTTTTATCACTTACACAATCGAGAGAGAGAGAGAGAGAGAGAAATACCTAATAAGAGTAAAAAGTTCACACAACCAGACAAGAATCAAAACCATGAAGGCAAGAAGCTGATCATCATAAAACTCAAAGAGAAAAAACAGAATCCCAATCATAATCTGCACAAATAATAAGCAATTTATCAGCAAAATTAATAGAATAATGAATAGCAGAAACACGAGGCAATGCAAATAGAAACTATTGACAAAAGTAAAGATATTATAACCAGTGCTTACAGGGACAAAAACTAGTGATTCAATCACATGTACAAAGATCAGCTGAAATGTTGGAAGGCGATGCCGTGCATGGTGTTGAAGCTGCACTGTAAAGACTAGCAGAGGTGAAACACTAATCTCATCCCATTTGCAGTTAAGTATGGCAAAACTATGAACAGCATTGGCGTATTTGATACTGGCAAATGACTACTTTTATAGTTAGCACACTTTATCCATTAGACTTCGTGGATGAGTGACCTTTTGAATAAACCTCCCAATCTTCTCCTCTCTCGACCAAACCAACCAAACTAATTCTCTCCCTCTCCCTCCCCTATACCAAACAAAACTTTAATGATTTCCTCTAAATTTATTTTAAGTGAATTTAAAGCAAGCAATTAATACGTGGGGTAGTGGGCAAAATGACAGGATTGATTCAACACAAGCAGGAATCACCAAATCAGTTTTCACACAATGAGACCTCTGTATAATGAACAAACAATTCCTACCTGTGAATTTCAGCATGCGAGTCTGTGTTTCTCTTAATGTAAATGACACTGACATTGTGGTAGTAAAAAACACAAACAAGGACATCATAAGCACGCCACACTTCGTTACAAGGTAGTCTGCACAGGCAAAACGATACATGTTACAAGCCAACAATAGAAGTTCTGAATTACATTTTACATCACACAATACAATATAATGCAAGCTGCAAAAGCAAACAAAATGAAAGAAACAATGTATATATTTGAACTTTCTGAAGGAAAAAATTTCTCAGAATTAATGTTAGTCATTTGAAAGAGGCGGCCAATTTGGGGTAGAAAGAGGCTGAAGAGCCATGTTTTTTCCAAGATCTAAAAATATACCCAGTGGACAGCAATGCCTTATTTTACAAATTTAGCCACCCGATCTTTCTGTAGAACTTACATGTTATTCTTGCTGAGTTTCTCTTCTAATCTTTTGCATTTCTTTGCTCAATTATCCTCCACTTAAACTTTGTTTAAGGGTGCACCATTTTTCGTTTAATCCAATCAACCATTGATTTAATATCTTCATAACATGTACCTTGAATACCCCTACCCAATTTAATACACTTCCAAACTACACTCAAAAGTAAGGCAATGAAGATGCATGGCACTCCTAAAGGCCTTATCCTCAAGAATGAAAGACTTCATCTCATAAAATTAAACTTCTGAAGCAATTCTATATTGCATCTCACAAGTCAACATCTAGTAATGAAGTTATTTTAAAAAATGCAATAATATCAATTTCTATTCTTAATCTGTAAACTGATTCATTCCAAAAAAACTTGGTAGTTAGGGTACTTTGAGGAATGTTGGATCAAGCTAATCTAAAAATTTGAATTCAACCAATGAGATCTGTGCTGTAAGTCCCCTTACAAGACCAAGTGAGATTACTGTGCAAATAGGAGAAGCTCAAATTGAAATTGAGACCATGAAAGACAATCTCTTCAAATATGGGGTGCTCAACCAAATAGAAGGATTAATCAACAAACCTCCAAACCTAGCTGGGCCTTCTGGAACTTCTTGTGCATAACTAAGGTTATAGAATTCCCTTGTTTGATAGTTATAAAGATAACCTGCCATTAAGTCCCAAAACAATTTGAGCCACATAATTAAATCCTGAAAGTTACAAGTGTGTGGACGATAATGTCAACCGTTACTGGACAAGTATTTATCTAGAAAACAGACAGTTACCTTGACCAGGAGAACTCAATAAACTATTGATTAAGATCGTATCATATCCAACAAATCTGTTTATGAGTAGTTGCTGCCATCTAAAAATAAAAAAAGTATATTCAATTGAAAAATACATGGTAAAATCTTAAGATAATATTAAACATTACCATACAACATCAATGAAATCCTGAGAATCAGCAAAACAATTTAGTTCAAATTACACCCCTCCATATCAAAATTATTTAAAAGTAGCTTTCAATGGAGATGACTTGTCACTTTCTAGATTGAAATAATACAATCAGGCTAATACTTATTCTTACTTGTTTCCGAAGCAAGAGTGCCAAGCTGATATGCTAACATTCACAGTACGTATATTATGACGAGACTTAGCACTTTCAGGTAACAAGAAATATCCCTGCAGAATAAGATAACACAGTCAACTACAGAGAAGAGAAGTTTCGGATAAATTACAGAAGCAACATCAAAACTAGCTTCAACAAACTGACGATATATTTCAGAAATACAAGTACTAGGTACTATCTTTTAGAAAGTTCAGTCCTAATCAACTTAACAATTGAAAACAAAAGAATTACATACCTTTTCCATAGTATAGAGATATGTAGGTTCAAATAACTTGGCTTTCTTTTTAAGCCAATGCACTGAAATCGAAAACAAAACTTATTGAACAAAAGTACTAACATAATAGAGTGTAAGAAACAAAGAGAAAGGAGGGAGTCCGATAAAAACTACACACATTCATTTATCACAAATTCATATTGCAAATTACAAAGGGTCAGAAATTAATCATTTTCAATATTATACTTAGAAAATTTCTATTAGAAGACAATAAAACATAAAAAGCCTTTCATGTTTCGTAACTAATTTCTGCAAGTAAATAGATTCTAAAAATCTAAGAATACATAAGGAGCCCATTTTTACACTAGCAACATTTATCAGCGTGTAAATTTACCAAGTGAGAAACACAGTGCAAAAGCTATTAACTTCTAGGTCTAATATTTGATCAAATACAAACCAACATAAGTTTGTAACAAGACTCTTCCTTTTCCCCACGCCTCATGTAGTTTTAATTTGGATAATATGTAAAATTCAACTCAAAACTACAAAAACCCACTCTCCCCGCTTTATAAGGAATAAAACAATTACCTAAACCCATTTTCTATTTAAGACACGCAGCTAGAGACTTCTTGAAAAATTGAAAGGAAACCCAACAAGCACATTTCCTTATTTATTAATACCACTTGGCACAAACTATAATATAAACGAGAGTAAAATATTGTAATTACCTGCATTAGTGTTAAGCTTGTCCAAACGAAGGATATGCATCCATTTAGGAATATCAAGATTTAGGTTTACACCAGTAATATTCTACACTTGAAAATTCAAAGCTTAGCAGAGCTTTAAGTAAAATTGATAATAACTTAAACTTTATAAATTCTGGCTAGAAACTAAAGGCATCAGCATAACATATATTATCTAATCAAGCTCCAAAAAATAATATAATTCTACTAACCCACAGCTTCTGGAAACTTCCAATAATCTGCATTGTGTGCCTCCAAATAAATGAGATACGCCTACACCACTTTTTTCCAAAATGTATAATAGCTGCTTTTAGTGTCTCTTTGGCAGATAAAGTGAAACTTTTTGGTGGCTCCTCCTTATCAATTTTGATGACAGCATCTTCAACCACAGGCCAGGAGTTTTGATTACTTGTAGAGGTTTCAGCTTGATGTTCAAGAAACTCGTCAGTTTTCCAAAATTTGAATACCAATTTTCCTCTCCTAGAACCTAAACCGATCCAGTTCCACCAAAACTTGGAAGCCAAAAATGTAAGTTTATCTCCACTGGCATCGGAAAACTCCGTTTTATCTTTTACAACTTCTGTTTCAGGAGGATCTGTTCTGTTAGATTCAGAATCATTATGAGACCACATGCCGGCACTAGTTATCTACAACAAGGAATTCAAGTGTGTCATGTAGACAGCAAAACAACCAAATGAACATAGAAAATATCTCCCAAATAATAGTTAAACCATAATGTATGATATTTGAAGCTACCAAAATGAAAGATGAAGGAAACTGACAATTTCAGAGGTTTATTTAAGGGGAGATAAGTTTAAAAACAAATCTATGCTTTCAGTATGTTAATATTAAATTTCTTATAGCATAATAGACAACATATAAGAAAAACTTTTAAAAGCACAAATTTAGAATGTGCATCAAAGAATGGAAGGCAATATATAATACCTTAATCTGAATAAGTTGGGCTTCTGATGTCACAACTCCAGATAGCTCACTTGAACATCCAGGCTTCACATAGAGACAAAAACATATAAGAAACTAAACATTCCTTTCTTAAAAAATGAAGTTACAAGTTTTTCATTTATAATACTGTCATGCAAGGTAAATATTACCAAGTTACCCTCATATCTCTCAATCTCTCTTTTTTCACTCACACATGGGAAGCAGTGGTCCCCAACCCTGTACACTTGCTCGCTAAATGAGGATATAAGTGTAAAATAAAGGAACCAGAGTGTTCTTCTCCACTCATCATACATTTTCTTAGATCTCAAAATTTCATTGAAAAATTAGAATTTAGTGAACCAAATGAAACTTTGCTCTCTAACACGCTTCCAAACTTTCAATAGGAAATGCCATTTGGACCTACAGCTTTACATTTAGACAAGGAACGAATCATGAGAAGTTGATTTGGTAGAGAAGCAAATACCACGACACTAGTAAAATAAAAATATATTTAAGAACTCCTGTGCATCTAGCATTTCCATTAACATAACCAATTGCATTCTGGTAAAAAATCTGCACCTAAAAAATGTCATGCAGCAAGAGCAGCACTAAATGAATAAGTCAAGTGCCAACATTGTACCCCTACTTACTAATAATCCACTCTACAGAAACACTCATTATCGATAATTATCACAAAACCTCACAAACTAGCTCCAATTTTCAAAACAGACAAAAACAATATTTTTGTTTTAACGCTGCTCACTTCACCTTATCCCAATTAGAGTTTCAAAACTCGTCAGAAATTAATTCTTCACACTCAAATGTAGCTACAGGACAGACAAATAATCGAAAGCCCTAGAAGAGAGAGAAGAAGAAGCTGATATTGAATAGAGACCTGCTGAACGTAATTGGCGTGCATAATTACGAGAATACAGAACAAGGTCATGGCAGTAAATAGGTAGAGAAACTCCAAAGCAACTCTAACTTTGGGCGCGAGCATCTGCGAAAACCTCTCCTGAACGCGAATGAAGGTCTGCTCGGGATCCATGGCGCCGGTGCACAATAGAAACGAAAATACAGAGAAGAGAGTTCGCCCGAAGAATGATGGAAAATCAACTGTTTATGTAAATCATTTCTTCACGTTTCCCCAAGAGGAATTGGACTATTACTGCTACAATCAGAATTGAAATTGTTTTCATATCACGTGAAGTTCTGACATGTTTGGGGAAGGGAACGAGTAATACCAAATCAGATTGGGAATAAAACTATCCCGACTTTTGGAGTTTTGCAGCGTGCCGCGTCTACAGTGTAGTCTCTATAATATCTCTATATAAAATTTAATCAAAACTATTTTTATATTTAGGATTAATTATATTATAAATTTAATTATTTTTTGTTTGATCTCACTGTTAATAAAAATTTCAATCAAAACTCTAATTTTCGAAGTGCATAATAATCAATCCCTTCTTGTCGAATTAATACTAAAATCTTAATCAAATAAATATTAAGGATTTTAATTTATGTCAGATAGAATTCTTAATCTACACATATTAAT
>Ga0123340_1004514_pt1 | contig 13213 bp, 11 predicted proteins | sample SirMexnodulemix_FD_89961 | JGI IMG/M metagenome (GOLD analysis project Ga0123340, IMG submission 89961) | Root nodule microbial communities of legume samples collected from Mexico - Siratro Mexico nodule mix | ecosystem: Host-associated > Plants > Roots > Nodule | place: Mexico: Nepantla... | reverse complement strand
TGAAATTCAAAAATATATTTTGAATTAGATAATTTATAATAATTTTTGGATTGTATAGTTTGAAACGCATCTTCGAATTTCAAATTATACTATCTAGAATTTAAAATGTTTTCCACATATGAATGATTTAGACTAGACTTTCCCTATACCCAGGTGTAGAAGGAAATATGGAGGTGGGAAAACAAATGCCCTCTTTTAAATTGGTTTTTTTATTTTGGGCCGATATAAGATCCATTTATATGTTGATGTTCTCTACATTTCTCTCAATTCTCTGAATTTTTTTTTTTCTCTTTAAAACTGTCTTGAATTTATCTAGATCTTTCATTCTCTTTCAGTCTTCAGAAATCTTACAAAAACAAGTTTTGGTAAGGTAATATTTATAGTTGGTAAAATGTAACTTATTCAAAAAAAAATTATGAAAATCAGTGATGTAATGCAAAAAGTAAAAAGATTGGTCTCAATAGCACCTAAGATTCATTACACCTCTTGAGACACATCTTTCTTAACATATATCACATCTATTTTAAAATCTACAATATCATATTCTGATATTCTTCTCCCATGAGTCATAAAAATTCAAAGTTCAAACAAGAAAAAAAAGTTTAAATACAATTTAGATATTTTAATTTTACTCAATCCGCAACTCTGACCTTCCATTTTAAAATGAAGACATTTTATAAATTTATTTATGGAGTGTAGAGAAAAACTAGATTGAGATGTTAGATTAACATGGTTAACCCAAATCTCAGATCATCAAGATGGTAACTGCACCAGTAAGACCAGTTTATATACATAATTCTGGTAATTTTCATGTATGAAGAATAGTAATTTTCATATTTACTTTTCCAAAATTTGTAGGTAATGCTCATAATCCAAAAACTGCCACTGACTGACCTCCAATCCTCATCCTAATGCTTGCAAATCAGTCTAGCCCCTCACATATTCCACTTGAGTCTTCAATTTCCTGATTTCTTCCCTTAATTTAAACAAGAAAGTCTTGATTTTGAGCTGTTAAATCCTATGCCATTCATTTCATGCTTCATTTTCTTTGTACAACAGATACTCTTGCATTGCCTTGGGTAATCAGATGGCTAGACCACTCTACCTGTGTCATAAATAGTTTACAATGGCAGTGCATATCATATGTGGTTAAATTTTCTAAACCAAATGAAGCCTGATCTCAACCATACATGATCATAAATAGGTAAAACACAACTTGATGGAAGCATTCAAAATCTTTCAACAGTAAAGATTGTCAAAAAGTATGAAATGGCAACAGAATAAATGTTTTTTCTGTGTTTAAGTTTTCGTTACAATTATTGAATTATGTTATGGCCATGTCTTTTGTAGTCTTTGATAAACAGCAGACTGTTCTTCTAACAGCAAAATATCAATAACAAAAGAGACAGCCACAGTAGGAGGGTGAAGCTAATATCTATATGCCAAAATAGATGTACAGTTCATGGAACTTCAGCTCAAGCAGATATAAAGATAAGACTATAAGTTGAGTTGTAAATAATCCAATGATTTTCACAGTGCTTCCTTTAGGTCTTACAATCTACAAATCAACCAAATAATTCAATATAAAAACAAATCTTATGGATTGTTCAAATGCTTAGAATTATTCTTACAAAAGTTGCCAATATGTTGTAGGCTGCTTCTTCAGGTTGCAAATATTTCATCTTAACTCTCAAGCACATATCAACGGAGGAAGATAAGAATACTAGTTCTAAACAAACCAATGATTTTCATACCACTTTGTTTATATCTTATAATGTACAAATCAACTAATAATACAGTTAAAAAACACTGTGAAATATAAAAATCCTTGGAATTATTCTCAAAATAAGGTTGCAAATAAGCTATAGACCACTTATTTCAGTTTCACATAAACATCAAAACAAAAAACTACTAGCCACTCCAACAATAAAGCTGCACAACGGGCTCGCATTTAAACAGGAAGAAAGAGGCCTCCTATAAAATGCAGACTTGATTATTAAAAGATGAAGTGTAAAATCTTCTATAAATCTTCAAACATACTAATGCTATTACCTCTAAATTTGTTTGCCACGGCTGCAATCCAGGCTTTGTCTTTATTGCTAAATGCATACCTTGTAGTTGAGGCCAGCAGAATGAATCCATCAGGTTTTTGCAAGCCACTATCACTCTCATTAGAAACATGTAAGACTGGTTGGATTAGAAGACTGCGAGTCCCGAGAGGTACCAGATCCTGAAATTCAGAAGCTGAAGCATTCATCAAATTTTCAGATTTTTGAACAACAGTACAAAACCATACAATGTTCAAAATGAAGTGAACTTCTTGCCAGTAAGAATTCATTTAATAAGTTAAGACATTCATTTCTAAAATTATCTATGGCCTTATATGCATTTTAAGTATTTATTTTCTTAGACTCAGCTCAGTCAACTAAAGAATCTCTTACATAAAAACACAGTAAAGAATTTTGTATGAGTCGTAATTGTTTATTTCAAAATAAGATCAGGTGTCCTTTTCCAGTCAGTGAGAAGGTTGGATAGGCTTCTTGATCATAATTTTCAAGAATTTGGTCAAATACCATTCTTGATAAAGGAAACACTTCAAAAACCATGCTTGTTCCAGACTGATAGGATACTACCTCGTATTACAAAGGTTTATTAGAGAAGAAATAAGGGAGATACGAATAGAGCTAATTCATGCAGTTACAAGTAGCTAGGAGTTAGTTAACATGTCAGTAGAGTTAGTTAAAGAATATCAGAGGTTTGTATAAATACTTTTGGGGTCTAGAGAAAAGGGAAGGAAAAACTATATGTGGGAGGATTCTGGACCCTCAAAGAACCAAGAGTTATTGTTTTTGTAATACTTTTTATCAAAGGAAATATACTGCATTTGTCTCTTATTTCTGCAACTTCATCTTAAGTTTTCTGATCAAGTCTCTATAACAGACCCATCTGTATTAGGATTTAGTCTTTGGTAAAACTAGTTTTCAACCACATATTTTAGTTTGAAATTTTAATGGGGCATCTATTCTAGTTTTGGACAACTAAAAGTAATCAACTGAATGTTCAGATGCTTTTCTATCTCCTAGAAGACTTAACCTGAAAAACAAGCCACTTCCATATGCTTACTTAACCAAAACTATAGAAGAATTTCAATACCTGCATCTTGAGGAAAATATAGGGTGTCTTTCAAATCATACAGGCCAGCTTTTTCAATTTTTTTCTTAAACCAATCCAGAAGAATTTCTTTTGATGTATCATCTGGTATGTTCCAGTATCCCCTTGCACATATTTCTCCTTGAATTAAAATTAGCTGAACAAATTGAGATAGTGAAAAAATAAGGTAGAAGAAGAAGAATTGTAACACTGAATTGAACTGATGAATGAACATAGAACTTGCTATCTATATTTTACATGACAACTCCTAAGCTTTCATTACAATATAAACATCTAACTATCCGGATTAGATAACTTCTAACAAATGTAGCTAGTCCTAATAACCTCTGTCAGCTCAGTAGGCTAAGTAATGATGCACAATACATATATACTCTAGAAGAAATGGCAAGCAATTTACACATTGGTTACTTGACAGTTTTACCTTCTGAACTAGTAATTTCAAATTTTCACTTCAAACATATATAATTCAAATCAACACAACAAAATAGCAACATCATTGTCCCTTTAGGCCTTTTCTTTTTCTTCATTTTGGGCCAGGTTTTTGGTTTTTCATTTACAATAAATGTTTAGGGGGAGGGAAGATTGTGGCATTCCACCGTTAGGGTACTCCCTAAGACTCAATGAAAGGTTGAAGTGGTACTTATAGGTAACCTACAAATGAAGAACCCCAGCAGCAATCAACCTACCAAGTGTTTCTTTAAATTAATAATGATAATGTATGAGACATACCATAGCTATGGCATTTGTATTACGCAACAGAACATATGATGCCCAAGCCAGATCCTCCTTCAGGCCATTCCCTATCTCTGTTGACATGACAAATATTTGCTCAGTACCTTCTGGTATAGTCTTTTCATCCACTGGTTGAGCACCCTATTTCCCACACTTGGTTAAGGATCAATATCTTACATGAAAAACTTCATATTTGAGCTCCATATAGATTATATACAAAAGCAATATTTTGAAAAAGGGTCCATAACAACTACAATTGTGGTAGCAACATCAAGGTTTCTGAAGTCTCTGCAACCCAAAATACAGCTCTACTTATCCATAATTTTCCACAATATCATGGATTACGATATAACTGTGACTATGGTCATTTAAAACATCAATAAAAAGTAGAGTTAATTAATTGGTATACATATTAAAAAATGAAAGAGTGGTCTTCTTGAAAGGGAAACCCTTGTTGAATCTATGGATCTCCACATATGTCTACAAGTCTAACTGAACTTATTCACAATGAGGAAACTTGAATTAATTCTACAAGAATAAAGCCAGTTACTTACCTTGAGAAATTTACCAAGGTAGGGCAGCACAATTGAGAAGGAAGCCAAAGACAGACCCAAAACCTCTGTACTCTGCATAACAATTTGGAACCACACCCCATAAAATTAAATAAACTTGACCAATCAAAAAATGAAAAATGAAAACAAAAATGCAGTTTTGAGCTTTAATTTCTCTTACAAGCTGAGCTGGTGTAACAGCGGCTGCATCACTCCCAAGAAAGTGATTCAAAAGCAGAAGCGAACCAAAGCCATAACCAATCCATCTGGGCAAGTAGGATTCATCCAACCCAGGTATCCCTGGAAGCAAAGCAAAAAAAAACACCAATGAACACAAATGCTTATATAATAGGGATAGCTAAAAATTTAATCTTTTAGTTTCATGCCAAATATTGACCGCATAATTACACACTACTGATTAGAACATGATTATGTTTTAACCATTTACGCATAGTTGGTTAATTAAGATTGGTTATTGTGTTTAATGATATAACAGTTCTAGGAATCTAGAGAAACGAAGAACCCGAACATTTTCTTAATTGGTTTTTAATTACAAAGAGAATGAAGAGAAATTACAAAAATAAACCCTACTTATAACTGCCTATAACATTTAGATAGAGACCCAATGTGAAGCGAAGAACGGAGAGATTGAGTTGTTGTTGCTGTTGGGTTGAGTTGGGTGGTTGAGAATCTTGAAGACTGGAACGAAGTATTGTTGTGAGTGGGAATTTTCTGAAGCTGGTTTTGGGACATCGTACTAGGAAAGGAATGCAGGGTCTGAAACAGATTGTGGCCATGTTGTTCATGTTTTGTTTCTGGATAAGGTTTTTGTCAAAGCAGAGTTTCTGCCAAACTCAAAGATAATGTTTGAAGTTGTTTTTACAAATCAAAAGTAACACAGCATATAACACATGTGTATGTTCAGATTAACTATAGTAAGATTGTTGTTTAAACCAAATAAATCTCTTAATTCATTATTTTGCAGCAAGTTCACTTCTCCTACTAACATCTTTGTTTAGTTTAACACTTAGATTGAACTTTTTTCTTAACCAATGATGTGTCATTATAGTCCAAAGTCAACCTATGTGATGTCTTGTCATACAATATTTCAAAGCACCATCCCCCATTTATATAAATTTTAAGATAAAACTTATGGAAAACCAGTCAAAACATATAATGGGTTAAAGAAATTAACTTTCGGATTAAGATATATTTTGTTGTAAAAGACGGTTGAAAATACAAATAAAATTAAATTGTGGAGACTTGAAAGATCACTCTCTTTAAGGACACTCTTCTTAAGAATTTACCTGCGATGAATTGTGCAAGTCCTTTAAAATACAACAGGAACTTTTTATATGATACCGAAAATATCAGAACTAGCAAATAAGCTCTTTTATAAACAAAATAACAACCCACGACTTTAGAGAAGAAAATTTGAGAAAGAGAAAAGAGAGAAGTGAATATGTGATTTTCAAAGAAGGGGAGAGTCTCTATTTATAGAGGATGGGATTTGTGTAGCGTGTGAGCGGTTTTGAACTGTGAAGAGTGAGGAATGAAGGGGAAGGAACGACTTGTTGCATCAATGCACGTTCCGCTGCTCTCAACGTTCGAAAATGAGAGAGAACTCCAAACGGCATGAAGATCCCTTCTCCTTCGCAAGCATCGCGACAATTTCAGAACTTCTGGAAACGTGGAGGTGTCGCCAGAAAACCTACCATAGATTTGGGTTCAAACTTCGTGGTAATTTGAGTTTTCACGTTTCTAGGTTTTCTGTTTTTCCCTTTTGGGATTTTGCAATACTGTTGTTTTTACTTCTGTTTTGAACAACAATCCCCCACATATTGCAAAATGTTAAAGAAGAAAGAAAGAAAATAAATCTTAGGTCTCATATAAGATGTAATCCATCAAAGTTGGTATAGCAAGTTATATGAACTAATCCTAGATCGATGAACTTAATGCACAGTATAGTTGGTATAATAAGTTATATAAACCAAGACACTTAGTATGTGTTAGAGGTTTATCAATCACAATACACCCCCACAATTCTTGTTGTTATCATACTTAATGGGCCATGCGCATACTCGATATTCATGAGTGCTCTAGATATTTTGCCAAGATCTCATGCAAACGGTCTCACTTAACACTCATATAGGTGATTTCATCAAGTATATGCTGCAAATCATACACCACCCATAAGGGATATGAAAATCATTAAAACTTTGTTATAATCTAAAATTCTTCCACAACAAAGTTTACCTTCTCAATAATGTAGTATCTAGCACTTTCACACACCATAGGAATGGACAAATTGATTTTAAATCAAATTTTGTCCTAGCAGAACTAACAAGTGATTTGTTTTTAGCCATATGAACCTTATTCATAGGATCTCCAATCGCAAAGGTTGGGCTTCCATCACTTGTTTGTTTACAAGTGGTTTGAGTCTCATTCCCCTTGATGTTTCTAAATCATGTTCCTCCCTAGAGGTTTTGTCAGAGGATCGGCCAAATTCCATTTTGACTTAACACAATCAATGGAAATTGTTCCCCTCTTTAGCAAATGCTTTACCAAATTATGTCTCAATTGTGTATGCCTATTTTTTCCATTGTAAGTTTTGTTTTTAGTTATAGCTATTGTTGATTGGCAATCATAATGTATTCATACAGATGGGGTTGGTTTCATTCCTAACTGAATGTTTGCTAAGAAGTTTTTCAATCACTCAACTTCACTTCCAGCCATTTCAAGAGCAACAAACTCTGATTCCATTATTGATTTATCAATAACGGTTTGTTTGACTGATCTCCATGTAACTGCACTACCACTAGTGGATTTTGTCTCATCTGATTCAAAGATCCATTTAGCATCATTGTATCCTTCTAGCATAGCGAGAAATCCACTATATTCAATGACACAATTCATTGTACCTCTTAAATATCTCATAAGTCCTGCAAGTGCATCCCAATAATCCAGACCAGGATATTAAGTATACTTGCTCAGTCAACTTACTGCATAAGCAATGTGTGGTCTAGAAAAGTTCATTAAATGCAATAAGCTCCCAATTATCTAGGCATACTGAGATTGAGAATAGAATATTCTCTATTTTTCTTTAATTTGGAGTTAGCATCATAAGGGGTGCTTATTGATTTAAAATCATAATAGTGAAACATCCTTGAGATAGTAATATACTATCTCCCTTACTTATGACTTTAACTCCTAGAATCACACTTGCTTCACCCATGTGTTTCATTTTAAACTTAGATTTAAGAAATAATTTTATTTTAGAAGCTATATCAATGCATATGCCAAAAATAAGCATGTCATCGACATATAAACATATAATGACACATTCACTATTTTCAGATTTAGTGTACACACATTTATCAACGTCATTAGTAGAAAAACCATCATAAAGTAAAACATTATCAAATATTTCATGCCATTGTTTTGGCTCTTGGTTAAGCCCATACAAAGATTTTAAAAGTTTGCATATTTTTTTCTCTTGGCCAGGAGCTACACATATTTCAGGTTGAGTCATATAAATTTCTTCCTCTAGTTCACCATTCAAAAAGGTTGTCTTAACATCCATTTGATAAATAACTAACATGTGGATAGATGTTAGAGCTAATAACACTTGAATAAAAGAAATCCTAGTAACTGGAGCAAAAATATCAAAATAATCTATGTTGGGTTTTCGAGAAAATCCTTTTACTAATAATCTTGCCTTATACTTTTCTATCAATCCATCAAGATGATACTTTTCTTGAAGATCCACTTACAACCAATAGGTTTTGCTCCTTTAGGCAAATCTACTAAAGTCCAAGTGTTATTTTTCTTAATTGAATCAATTTCAGTCCTAGTGGCCTTATCCCAATGCTTTGCATCAGGACCACTAATAACTTTCAGAAAACTTAAAAGTTCATTTCCAACCAGATAAATATAAAAATCATCTCCAAAAGAGGTTTTCTTTCTTTGTCTCTTACTTCTCCTCAAATCCTCACACATTGTATCATTAGCAAAATCAATTGGTCGTTAAGATTACCAGTAACCTTTAAGGGAAAGATATGTTCAAAAAAACTCAACATTTTTCGTTTCTACTATAGTATTATGTTCAATTATTTCACTATTAATAACAAAAAACCTATAGGCAGCACTATGTTCAGCATAGCCTAAAAATAGACAATCAGAAGTTTTAGAACCTAATTTCCTTTTCTTAGGATCAGATAACATCACTTTAGCTAAATACCCTCACACTCTTAAATATTTAAGATTAGGTTGATAACATTTCCACAACTCATAGGGTGTTTGCCAGTTTTCTTATGTGGTATTCTATTTTGCAAAAAAAAACATACTATAAGAAAAGCTCCACCCCAAAAATTATCAGGAGCATTATAACTAATGAGCATAACATCCATCATTTCTTTAAGAGTCTTATTTTTCCTTTCAACTACTCCATTTGATTCAGATGAATATGGTGGGGTTACTTCATATGAACAATTCCTTCTTTAACTCAATAATCATTAAATAAAACATATTCACCACCTCTATTTGATCTAATACTTTTAATTTTCTTATTTAATTGATTTCAACTTTTGTCTTATAAGATAGAAACATATCAAAAGCTTCATCTTTATGTTTTATTAAGTACACTTTTGTATATCTTGAATAATCATCTATGAATGTTACAAAATAATTTTTACCACCTCTAGTCATGGTTTGTTTTAAATCAACAAGATCGGTATGAATTAAACCTAACAACTCAATTTGATGTTCTACAAAATGACATACTTTCTTTGTTACTTTTGATTCTACACATACATCACATTTCCTACTTTGTTTATCAAGCATGTTAATTAATCCTAGTCGTTGCAATAAGTGTTGTCCTTGAATTTACAGGTGAAAACATTCTACAATTATAAGTGCCGCTACACCGATTGAGTAGAGGAATGAAATTGCAGTTTTACAGTTATAAAGAATGGATCTGATATAGGACCATATTGGTGTTTTTTTTTTATTTCAGAAACAATCTCGCTACCCTTTCATATACTATCTATTTTGTGCTATTTTGGAATTTGCATCACTAGCCACCTTAACCTCTCATCTAGTACATGCAAACCAATTTCCAATAATCCTTTGTCCTTTTTCTAGTCGTTAAGGTTTTTGATCGTTCTTGACTAGCCCAAATAGATGATGTTTTTTCACGAGGTATTCTAGTATTGAATTTAAATGTAATTAGTTATTATTAATTATTCAATACCAAACTTTAACAAATTAACAGAATTATCTATGGTTATAGAGAATGTCAGTTTATGTGGGCGGTGGTTTTTAACAATTAAATTGGGTCTTTCGTGATAGTTGTAATGTTATGGTCATAAGTGGATTACCTTTCGCACCCCATAATTTTATTTTGGGTCTAAAATACACTTCCTGACCCCTTACGGATCAGTCTTGAACCTCAAAACCATTATCTCTTGATTTTAGGCATGTCATGGGACAAAAACATCAATCAAAACATGAAAACCCTAATGTAAATATCTTTATTGCATCTACTCTCTCGTTCTTAAATATGATTTTATTCTTTTTGTTTCATATAACTCATAAATTGCCATCCAGTTGTAGTTTCAAACTATTTTTATTTGTTATTCAACAAAAAAATCTAAAGCATTGGAAATGTTGCTTTATTATATTATGATATATAATACATATGTCTATTGAACTAAAGTTTGGCTCCTCCAAATCTATAATAACATTGAAATTCACTAAACTCATAAAATACTTCATTTATTTCTCCACTTGTTACCTTATCAACATCCATAACAATTTCAACTTTATTCTTAGTAGCTCCATCTTTAACTCACAAATTCATTGTACCATCTTAATTTAAAATTAATTTGAATAGAAAATGTATAGCCTCCTTTTGCAACTTGAAAACAAAATAAATAAGTCAATAATAATATGAACAAGTACAAATTTATTTTGAATAACGAGAATATGAAAGATTGCTTACATAAACAAATCATTTTATACATTTTTATGATTAATTGTAATCATATCATTGATTTTATCCTAATCAAATTCATTATGATCAATAATGTTATTAACAATTATATATCATGATTTGTAAAATTTGATCTAATGTTTAATATTCTTCAAAGTGATCTATGCTTTAATGTTGTTGAATAACACTACAAATATAACATTATATGCAACCTTTTTCCAAGTTCTGATGTTATTATTGTAAGTTTTTTTTTATCTTTTAATACTTCAATTGGCACACTTTGTATCTCCAAGTCTAAGACAAAATAATATTATTTTCTCATTACTTTTATCTATCATTTTTCTTTTCCCTTTTATGTTTTATTGACCTACACATAGCAATATATTACATATAACACAATAATAATTTTGATATCTAACTGATTAATCTAACGTATAATTATATATTACGTAACATTTTTTTCTCCAAACAAACTCATACACAACTACCAAAATTCAATATTTCAATAGCAAATTTCAAACATGCTAACAAAACCAAGCACCTAAAATCATGAATTCAATAACAAATTATATGTAAGACTTTCCTAATATAAAATTTATAATAATTTCATTTGTGATAACTAGCCAACATATTCATTGCTAATGTATATCAAAATCTTTTCCACTCTTTAGTGACTTGAATAGTTGCAACTTCATTTATGATATTATTTTGAACTCTTTCTTTTAATTGAGTTAACTCTTAAAAAGTCCAAAGTCTTGAACTTCTAAAAGTTGATTAATTTTATCCTCATTTATAATAAAATTACATAACACAAAACAAGTATTGATAATCCTTATATGTGTCGTTTTATTAAAAAAATGAAGAGCCGATCATTTTCATATACCAAATGACCTTTCTATTGTATTTTGTGTATTTAAATGACAATGATTAAATAACTCCATGTAAGACATGGTTTTTCTATTTAGTAGGAATGTTTAAAAAATAAATGTTAAAATGATAAGTTATGTTTGATATATAAATTATGATTCAAATTATCTTGTCATTCATTTTCAAATTTCATAGTATCTCTAAACTTATTTTCCTCTACATTCTCTTTACCTTCATTCTAAAGTTTAGAGATCATTTCACATTTTTTTCTATGATTAGAGGTCTGCGGAGTGTAAGAAAACTTGAGTAAGTTTCTATTTTTCTATTACATCTTAAGTTCTTTTTTTTTTCTTTTCTAAGGATGCTTGCATGCGTGAGGTTTTGTATTTGTTTGCAAATTTTAAATTGAATAGATTAATTAATGCTAATATGTATGTTTTGTGAATAAAGTTGTAAGAGTAAGTTATATTTATTTAACCTTGCCTACCTTTTGGGATCAATTTCTTGAAAAAAAAACTTTAATTAATATGATAGAGCTAATTAGTTTGTATCTAGTAGTTTAATTTATTTCAAATACCATAAATTAAATTGGTGTTTATGATAGAAGTTTAATGAAGTAATGTGATTAATTGTTATATCTATGTTAAATTTAATTAAATATATGTAGTGGTCAATTTGAATTGTGAAATGTAAAACAAATGTTTTTATTTTTTTATTTATATGAAAAAGGTTAAAAGTGATTAAAATTTTCAACCTCTAATTTTAGTATTCATTGTACATTGTTGCACTATTTATATTTCTTGTATTTTTGTTCAAAGGAAAGATTTCTTCTCAATAAAAAAAATGAGATCGAGATAAATCTCTCTCATTTAGGTGATTTTCACTTAAGTAAAAGTGAGGACAAAACAATTCTTTTTTTCAAAAAAATCTCTTTGAAATGAAAGACACTTGATGCATGGTATGATTAACTATATAATTAATAAATATTTGTTGTTTATATCATATACATAATTTTAGATATATGTGCACATGTGCGTGCGTCTATATATGTGATATTATGATTTAGTGTGACTATGTGTGGATAATTAAAGTGATATTTTGACTTATTATAAGCATATGATACTTGAGATGATTCATTACAAAAATAAGATATTTCAACACCGCTCATAATTTGATCACAGAGATTAAGATACCAAATGATAAGAAAAGAAGATTTTTACATTAGACTCTTATAAAATAGGTGTAAAAAGTCATCATGATATAAAGAGAATGAGAACAACATCGGGTGTTAGTATTTGTTGAGACATACCTAACATCAATTTTTCTGAAAGATATTTAGTATGACAAATTATTCTAAACCATAACTATATAATTGAAAAATTGTATGTATCATGAGTAGTAATTTAAATGTAATTTGTTATATTTGTTTTTTTTTAGAACAAAAATGTATGACAAGTAATATTTTAAAATGTGAATATGTTATATTAGATGATACATTAACATCTTTTTACCTATAAATACTAATAAGAAATATGATGACTATCATGAATTCATCAGAACTCAACTATGATTATTATCATCAATTCATCATATACTACTAAAAATGCATTGTGTATTAATATTTTTATTACATTAAAATTTATATGAATTTTTAATTTTCATAATTATATTATTTTTTTAGTTTTATTATTTTTATGAATAAATAATTTCAAAAATAAGACAAATTTTGTAAAAGTAGAATTAAAAATATTATATAGCCATTATTTTAAAAAATGAAATAAAGAAAAGTTATTCAATTATTTATTTTGTTAAATAAATACATTTTTTTTATTTATTAAAGGATAAAATTGCTTAATTAAAATATTTGTGTCTTCTTTTTTATGAATAATTAATTAAAAAG